>Ga0209541_10003555_pt1 | contig 28554 bp, 26 predicted proteins | sample RifCSPlowO2_01_FD_184027 | JGI IMG/M metagenome (GOLD analysis project Ga0209541, IMG submission 184027) | Groundwater microbial communities from Rifle, Colorado - Rifle CSP2_plank lowO2_0.1 (SPAdes) (version 2) | ecosystem: Environmental > Aquatic > Deep subsurface > Groundwater | place... | reverse complement strand
AATATTCTCCGTTCCAGAATTCCTTATTTATCTTATCTTTAATTTTATTATGTAATTTTAAATATTTTTTATTATTAGATAGTTTATAAAAATCATAAAGGGCTTTGCAATGAAGAATATTGGTGTATAGAACATAACCTCTTTTCTTGATAGAATCTGCCCAGCCAGCATAAGATTTTTCCTTGATTAGGTCAGTTCCGTTCCAATCTATAATTTTTTTTATTTTATCAGCATTTTTCTTAAAAAAGCTGTTATCTTCGCTGTATTTAACATACTCTCTCAAAGCAATAATAAAAAGAGAATTTTGATCTGTAGTTATATGATTGAATTTATCATCGCCGTATCTTATTTTTTTATTGGTTATCTTTATTTTATCAAAAGGGATATTCAAGAACTTAAAAAAGAGGTAATAATCATTTATTCTTAACGGTATCTGCCCGTCTTCTTTCATATGTTTAATAAATAATTCCAGGTTTTTTTTAACAACACTATAATCTCCTAAATATAAACTGCCGATAGAAGAAAAAAAACCATCCCTTGCCCAATAATCGTCAAAATGTTTTTTTCCTGCTAAAATTCCATTTTTAGAATAGCAAGCTCTTAAATTCCTGACAGATATATCAAATGCTCTTTTTATCATTTTTCAAAATACTTTATCTTAATACCATAATAAGACAATAACAATAATCCAATAACCGTCCAAATCAGATCCTTACTCCTTATTATAATACTGACTACTACTGCATATGCTGCATTTAGTTTGATGAACTTAAATACAGGTATCTGGAATAATTCCAAAACTCCCAAAGCTGCAGGCAATGGCATTGTGTAAGCAACAGCAACAGCAATTATAACCAAAAAAACATTAATAAAATTGATATGGATACGCAATAAATTAAGCAGCAATGTGTACTCCAAAAACATCAGAACCCACCATAATAAAGAGATTATTAATAATTTATAAAACGCTTTTTTATGAAACTTAAAAAAATCAGAAACATTTTTTTCAAATTCATAGATATGTATGAGATATTTATATTTTAATCTTAATTTTCTTAAGATTGGTGTAAAAAAGCCAAATCCCTTGCTCATTCGATAGTAAAATATTACAAAAAACACTAAAGCAATGACTAAAGAATAAATAACAATAATCGATTTTACAGGGACTGCATAATTAAAGATCAGTATAACCAAGCCGATAATTCCAAAAAAAAGGTTAAAAACCATTTCAATTGATTTGTCTATGATAACAGAAGACAATCCTTTTGAGAATCCTACGCCATGTTTTTTTAATAAAAATGCTTTGATAGGCTCTCCTCCAATATGCGCGCTGGGAGTTATATAGCTGATAGCGCATCCGATTATCCTATAAAAAAAAAGCTTGTAAAAAGCTATTTTGTAGTCCATTGACCTGAGAATAATGTCCCATTTATAAGTCAGTATAATATGGATTAAAAATGTAACAAAAAAATAAGGAAAGAACTTATAGGAAATAACCATTACTAAATATTGAACAAGCAAAAGTAAATCAATGTTAGAATAAACAAAATAAGAGATTAAAATGCCTATTATTAAACTTATTATAAATAATGTTTTTTTTTTTTTTTTAATCATTTTAAAAACGAGCCTGGAGGGACTTTCGTGCTGTACTCTTTGTTTAACTTCGTGGGATTTCGTAGAAATCCCACCAACATGCTTGTTAACCGAGCACATTTAATTCGAACCCTCGACTTCTTCCTTTCCTGCTCTAGGAGGGAAGCACTCTAATTTATCCGCCTAAGCACCAGACTGAGTTACAGGCTCATTAAATAGTATAGTTTTTAAATTTTATTTAAATAATTTGTTAAATTGTTAAACAAAAAAATATTTAAAGATAAGTAGATGTTATTTAATACATGAAAGCATGGCTTCACAAGATAGAGCTGATCGTTGACAAGATTATTCCATATCTTGTTTTCATACTCCTTCTCATCGTAATTGGAGAGTTATTATTTAGCGAACAAATACAAAAGTATGTATTATGGATAAATGTGGCATATTATTTTATTGTAGGCATATTTGTGATAGATTTAATATTTAAATACATAAGAATAAGGAATATACCAAAATTCTTAAGAAAATGCTGGATAGATATTATAGCTGTTTTCCCTTTCTTTCTTTTATTCAGATTAGTTGAAGAAACAGGTATTTTATTAAGGTTTGGAGAAAGAATTGCTGAAACACAGGCTGTTTTTCATGAAGCAGTTGAAATAGAAAAAGAAACAGGTAAAATAATCGGGGAAAGTGAAAAAATTAGCAAGCTAAGCAGAACCAGGATGGCTGCAAGATTTATCAGGCCTCTAGCCAGGAGTCCAAGACTGCTGAAAATATTTGCTTATTATGAAAGGCCTACTGGAAAGCATCATCCTCATGAGAAGAAAAAATAAATTTAAAGTTAATCTAATTAATCGTTAATCATGTATAAAATAAAAGATAAACCAGAGGATTTTATAGTCAAGGAAATAACCAATGTTAAGCTGGGAAATGGCGATTATTCTGTTTTTCTGTTAAATAAGAAAGATTATACAACAATAAAGGCAATTCAAAAAATAGCTGAGAGATTAAATATAAAATTAAAAAGAATTGGTTTTGCAGGAACAAAAGACAAAAAAGCAGTAACAGAGCAGTATATATCTATATTCAAGACAAATATTAAGGATTTAATATTAAAGGATATAAAATTAAAATACATTGGCAAATCAGAAAAGCCAATTTCATTAGGTGATTTGGAAGGTAATGAATTTAGGATTATTATCAGGGATATTAACAAGAGGGATATTAACAATTTTGAAAATAATCTAAACAAAATTGAAATTCCAAATTATTTTGGAGAGCAGAGATTTTCCAAAAATAATAAAGAGATCGGAGAAAATATTGTTAAAGATGATTATAAAAAAAGTATAAGTTTTATTATTAAAGATGATAAGGAGTATGGAGATAAAATAAAAGATTATCTGAAAAAAAATAAAAACAACTATATTGGAGCATTGAGATTGATTCCAATTAAAATATTAAGGTTATATGTCCATTCTTACCAGAGTTATTTGTGGAATCTTGCTGCAAAAGAGTGTTTAAAGTCAAATGCTGACAAAAAAAAAATCCCAGTCATTGGTTTCGGAACCGAGATTAAAGATATGAATATCAAAAAGATGATAGATAAGATAATGGAAAAAGAAAAAATTAATTTTAGAGATTTTATTATAAGGAAAATTCCAGAACTAAGCTCAGAAGGAGCTGAAAGGGATTTATTCATTAAAATCAGGAGCTTTAAGTATAAAATAAACAAAAACAATATAGAATTAAGTTTCTTTCTTCCAAAAGGGTGCTATGCAACAACTGTTGTTAAGTATTTATTTAAATAAAGCCTCCGGCCGGACTTGCAAAATCTGCGATTTTTGCTCGCATGCATAATTTGCACCGGCGACCTGCTGATTTCTCTGAAATACAAGTCAGCCGCTATAGCTACTAAGCCACGGAGGCATTAACAAAAAGTAAGAATATTTCATTTATAAAACTTATCATACCTTTGGCAGTCCCAAAGGAGGGAAGAATCTTGTTTCTGGCTCTGGCAGGAAGGTCTTTAATCTTAAGAATTCCTTTATTTCATTCTGAAATTTGTATGCATCCCTGTAAAGCTCTTTCCTATGCATTAAAATGTCTTTCTTGAAAATTCTATTCCAGAATATAGGGAGTATTTTGCTGAATATAGGGCTCTTCTGCCAATTTCTGTTATAATCTCCAATAACCTTAGCGTTTATTGTTATCTCTACCTCTCCCCAATTTGTTTTGAATTTAACTCCTTCATGCATTACCTCTGCGCTTTTCAATAAAATAATATGCCAGTCTGTATAAAGGGTATATTTGTAGAATTTGCTGCCAACATCTTTCTCATTTCTCCATCTTAACCAGGTCTCTTTTCCGTATTCCTGCGTAATCCTTTCAAGCATCAATGTTTCTGGATACTCCTGATCATTTCTTGAGGCATAGCCATTCTCTATAAGCCATTCATGCAGTTTATAGTAAAGATCTTTCAGATTAAAATAATCCTTGTGCTTAATAACAAATTGTCCAGCAACTTCAATTGGACATCCAGAATAATCTATAACAGGCATATTGAAAAATTTATCAGAAAAGATTATATATAAAGTTTTCTGTATAACAATATTTAAAAATAATCCAAAAAATATCAGTAATATGTTAATAGGTGTAGTTGGAAAGGCAAATGTAGGCAAATCAACTTTTTTTAAAGCCCTAACCTTGGCAGAAGTTGAAATAGCTAATTACCCATTTGCCACGATAAAACCAAACCATGGAGTTAGTTTTGTTAAAATAAAATGCGTTGATAAGGAATTTAATGTTCAATGCAATCCAAGAGAAGGTTATTGCACAGAAGGCTGGAGATTTATTCCTGTTGAATTAATTGATGTTGCTGGATTGGTTCCAGGAGCTCATCTCGGAAAAGGCATGGGTAACCAGTTTCTTGATGATTTAAATCAGGCCGACTGCTTGATTCACGTTATAGACTGTTCTGGAGAAACTAATGAAAAAGGAGAAGTTATTGAACCAGGAACATACGACCCTATTGAAGATATAAAATTTCTTGAAACAGAGCTTGATATGTGGTATCTGCGTTTAATTAAAAAAGGATGGGAAGTATTTGCAAGAAAAGTTCAGCAGGAGCATGCTGATGTCAATAAAGCATTAGCAAAGCATCTTGCTGGTGTTAGGGTTACAGAAAAGTTAATGGAAAACACTATAAAAAAAATAGGCTTGGATTCAAACATAACAAGGTGGGATGATAAAGTGCTCTTGGAATTAGCTTCTGAACTAAGAAAAAAAACAAAGCCAATGATCATTGCCTGTAACAAGATAGATATTCCAGAAGCCCAGGAAAATTTTGAAAGGTTAAAAAAAAGATTTGAAGAATATATGCTTGTTCCTTGCTCTGCTGATTTTGAGCTTGCTTTAAAAGAAGCTGCAAAGCGTAATCTGATAAAATACATTCCCGGAGATAATGAATTTGGTATAACTGGAGATTTAAATGAAAAACAAAAAAAAGCATTGGATCTTATTAAAAAAGTATTAAACAAATATAATTCTACAGGAGTCCAGGATATAATAAACAAAGCTGTCTTTGAGTTGTTAAAATATATTGCAGTATTCCCAGGGGGTGTTGGAAAATTACAGGACCAAAACGGAAGATATATCCCTGACTGCTTCTTGCTGCCAGAAGGAAGCACTGCCCTTGATTTTGCATTCAGGATTCATACAGACCTTGGAAATAATTTTATAAGAGCAGTTGATGTAAGGACAAAAAAGATTATAGGAAAAGAGTATAAACTAAAGAACAGGGATGTTGTTGAGATTATTACAAGTAAATGATTAAATCAAGATATATAACCCATTATAATAAATAATTTAAATTAATATAATATTCTAAGGTATAAATATGGGGGCTGAAATAAATTTCATTGAAGAATGTTTTGACATTAATCCTATTAAAGTAGAGGAATTTAAAGATTTTTATTTAGAAAAAGTAAATTATAAAGCTTATCAAAAAAAAAGAGAAAGGTAAATTTAGGTTAGTATACAAAAAATATAAAAGAGAAAAATTTGGTGATGGAAATCCTTTTATTGATTTAGATGATTTAAGATTCTTAAAAGATATAACAATTCCTGTTACTGTTAATCGTGTAGTAAATTTAATGGTAGTAAATGGACATAACCAATTACAACAAGGGTTATTTGGAGTAAATATTTACAGGGGAAGTATATTAACAGGTTTAGAGGCTCAAGGAAGATTATCAAAGAAAGAGTTAAAAAAATTATTTGAGTATATTGGCGGGGACTATATGCAACATTCAATAATTGAGGACATATTAAAGTATATAGGAGTATTACATAAACCATATAAGCCTTGCTAACTCTTCATCCTTCTAAATGTTTCAGGAAGGTCAATCATATATTTTCCTTCTTCTAGCTTGATGATTATAGGCTTTTTATTGAATAATTTCACAAGGTCTAATTCATATTTTCCAGAAGATTTTATCCTAATTGACTCTAAATCAAGAATTACAGGCTCATCCTCCTGCTCAACATCAATTAGGCTATAGACATCTTTCTCAATTTTTTTTTTTTCTTCAACAGTTAGGTTCTGCGTTATTTCCTTCTGTTGCTCTAAATGCTCTTTTTTAACATAAAAGAACAATCTTCCGCCGCATCTGCACCCCTTAATGATTTCATTAGCTCCGTCCTGATAGAATGTATTGCATCTTACGCACTGATGTGGCATTATCTTCTTCTCCTTAGCTTAGACTTGTTTTTTTTTATTTTAATTTTTCTTCTGGTACTTTCATTCATTAATAATTCAATCTTATTTGGGTTTTTTTTTATATCTTTAACGATAGAAGCAGGGCCGATGATTGTAAAGCCGCCTCTGTTCCCAAGTATAAAATTCCTTATCCTTCCCAATCCTCTTGCATTTTCTTCTGGATTTATAACAGAATGCTCTATTCCCCTGAATTCAGGGGTTATCTCTTCCATTGTTGTTTTGATTAATTCTTCTTCTTCTTCGCTTCTTAATCTTCCTTGAAGCAGGACAATCTTATTTTCTTTTGCAATGTTCAGCAATTTTCTAATCCTGCCTAAAGAACTTAAATTCTCTATCTCATTATAAGGGACTATTCTTAGTATCATCCTTTTCATTTTTAAATTATCTTATATTTAATAATTTTTATTTTGTCAGGACAAATAATGCATCATAAAAGTCCTGCACATATCTTCCATATTTAGCGCTTATGCCTATAACATCATACTGCGGGAATGCGTTCTGTATTTTCTTTAATTTGCCTTTTTTTAAATCAACCTTATTCCCAACAACTAAAACAGGAATATTCCTGGCTTCTAAGTTTCCAAGGATTGTCACATTAACCTGGTTATATGGATCTTTGGTTGAATCCAAGACAACAACAACAGCATCCATATCATCAAGCCATTTTATAGATTCTATAACTCCTTTTGTTGCTTCTTTTGCCCTTTTTTTTGCTTCTCTTATTTTTAGCCCTGCTCTTACAAAATCCTCGTAGTCTATCTTAGTCGCAATGCCAGGAGTATCTACCAGGCTGAATGTCATCTCCTTGCCGTCTTTTGATTTGATATTAATCTGCTCTTTAATCTGGATTTCCCTTGTTTCATGGGGAATATTTGTTACCTTTCCCATCTCCTCATTAAGCCAGTCCTTGCATATTCTGTTGGCTAATGTTGTCTTTCCTGCATTAGGCGGCCCGTATAAGCCAAGCTTGATATGCTTTTTTCCTCTAAATAAATTCTTGAAAAACTTGTTAATAATATTTCTAAAAAACGATACCATAATTTTTAAGATTCATATTTAATATTTAAACATTATTATTAAAGAAAATAACTATTTCTTCTCTAAAACCTTAACTCCATTATAATTTATAAAAATAACTTCATCTCCTTCCTTGATTGTATTTAATAATTCTTTATCAACATCTGCATCAAATGTTTCATAGCTGACAGTATCCATTATCTGCACTTTATTCTGCAGTTTGGCAATAACATTTCCTGTTTTTTTTACTATTTCAACTTCTTCCAATCTGTCAGTGTGGGAGAAAATTGCCTCTTTCACTCCCCCTTTGCTTAAAGGCTTGAGAAATAATTTTGTTTTTGAATGTGAATGAGTGCCAAAAGCAACATTTTCCTTTCTTTTGATTTGATAAGGCTCATTCTGAAATAATATCCACTGTCCGATATTAGCTTCTTTAGCTTCCATAGAATTTTTATTTTATTTTTTTTTTGTTCTTATATAATTTCCCAATGCTTTTTTTTAATACCTGCTCTTCCTCTTCAAATTTTTCCTCGTCTTTTTCTAGTTTTTTTAAGCTTCTGATTTCTTTCTCCTCTTCTTCTAGTTTTTTTGCGTTTTCCAGTGCTTCTTTTATTTTTTTTTTGTTCATATTAATAAAATTATAATCATAAATATAAAAATCTTATTATTATTTATTATTATATAAATATATTTAAATCACAGTAAATATCTTAAAAAGATGGTTAAAGGCCAGGTCATTTCAGGAAATTTTGGAGAGATACTGATAAGGCAGAAATCAGATCAAGAGATAGAATTAGGAGAATTATTGATTGCAGACACTGCCCAAGGAAAAATACTGCTGCAGGTTACTGATTTAGTTTATGGCAGCCAGCTATCGCAGCAGAGCTTAGAGATGATCTCTGGAATGAAGCTGGAAGAAAATATAGATTTTGAATTCTTTGACAAAGAGCAGAGAAATTACAATCTAGCGGTTTTAAAGCCATTATTAGCTATAAATAATGATAAGGGAATATTATGCAAAACAATGCCTCTTTTTTTTTCAGAAATCAGGGAAATAACAAAAGATGATTTAAAATTTCTGACTATGCCTAAAAATCCTTTGTTTTTTGGAAAATTGAGAAGCGGCAGCAAAACATTGGATGTTGATGTTTTTTTAGATGGAAAAGAAGTTTTTTCCCATCACATCCTTATTCCAGGAACTACCGGAAGGGGAAAATCTGTTTTAGTAAAAAATATTTTGTGGAATATCATTGACTATGATTATTGCGGGATTCTTGTTCTTGACCCTCATGATGAATACTATGGAAGAAATAAAGACGGATTAAAAGATAAGAAATCAGATAAAGTAATTTATTACTCAAAAAACCCTCCCCCTGGAGCAAGGACATTAAAGATTAATGTAAAATCAATCAAGCCAGGGCATTTTGATGGAGTGGTATATTTTTCAGATCCTCAGCAGCAGGCAATCAATTCCTATTATAAATATTTTAATAATGAATGGATAAAATCCATAATATTAGATAAAAAACTTCCTGTTGAATACTCAGAAGCGACATTAGCAGTTGTTAAAAGAAGGATAATGTCATTACTGAATATTTCGCTTCAGGAGGATATATTTACCTGCGCAGGTGTATTTGATTTCCAGGCAGGAGAATCAACAATAAGTGATATTTGCAATGAACTGGAAGACGGAAAAATAGTTATTGTTGACACTTCTTCATTTTCTGGAAGCGTAGAGATTTTAATCGGATCTTTAATCGCAACAGAAATATTCAGAAAATACAAAAACTATAAGATTAAAGGCCAGTTGACAAACAAGCCGGTTATCTCTATTATTTTAGAAGAAGCTCCAAGAGTGCTTGGAAAAGAAGCAATTGAAAAAGGGCAGAATATATTCTCAACAATAGCAAGAGAAGGCAGAAAATTTAATGTTGGCTTGACAGCAATAACCCAGCTGCCTTCATTAATACCAAGGGAAATATTGGCAAATATGAATACAAAGATAATCTTGGGAATTGAAATGGCTCCTGAAAGGCAGGCGATAATTGAATCTGCTTCCCAAGATCTATCTCAAGACAACAGGAATATTGCTTCTTTAGACAAAGGGGAGGCAATAATAACAAGCAATTTCGCAAGATTTGCTACCCCAATCAAGATTCCTTTTTTCGATGAAATTGTTAAAAAAGAAAAAATAAAAGAGGATTTCTCTGATATATATTAAATATTTCTTAAAACACTATCAACAGTACTTTCGTCCCAATTATTCTTCAGTAATATATCTTTTATCTGTTTTTTAGTATACCCTTTTTTTATAGCATCTTTGATATAATCTTCTAATTGCTGTGTATTTTTTTTTTTGTTTTTTGCCATGTAAACCTCAAAAATTAAGGCAATAATAAATAAAGATACAGCAGCTATCACAGTCCAGTTAATTTTCTCTTTTTTTTCCTTGATTCCTTTTATATCAGGATAATTCCCCAGATCAACATTAAATTTTCTAGATAAGGAATTTATATCAGATATTATTTCTGTTTCATCAGATAAATCAACCTTTTGTTTGTTCAATAAGTCCATTAACTTTTCAAAATCATATTTTGTATTTGCAGAATCTATTGCCTCTTCTAAAATACTTTTTTGTTCAGATGTAATTGAATTTGCCAAAGGAAGGATTAAGAACAGCATTAATATAATTATTTTTTTCATAATCCGAATCTGAATAACATTATTTATAAATTTATTTATTTGTTTTAGTTTTTATTTTTAAATTATTAAGCAAAAGATTTATAAACATATGTTCATATTATTAAACATATGTTCAAAGAAATAAACAATCTTAAGCCTTTTTTTTTGAGCCCTCTAGAGAATATGGAATAAGGGAGTTTGCCAAGATAATTAAGAAAAGCCCTGCAACAGCAATGAAGATGCTTAGGGAATTTGAGAAAAATAAAATAGTCTCTTCAAAAAGAGAAAGAAATTTAGTTCTGTATAAAGCAAGATTGGATTCAAGTATATATCTGGATTTGAAGAGATTCTATAATATAAGGCTGTTAAGAAATTCTGGGTTAATTGAGCACTTAAATGATGTATTCCTTTATCCAGTGATAATTTTATTTGGATCATTTGCAAAAGGGGATAATGATAAGCAGAGTGATATTGATATCTGTATAATCTCAAAAGAAAAGAAAGAAGTTAATCTTAAGAAATTTGAAAATAAAATTAAACATAAAATTCAGATATTTAATTATATAGATATTAATTATATAAAGAATGAGCATTTGAAGAATAATATATTTTACGGGGTTGTTTTATAATGGAGTGGAAGGAATGCAATGAAAAGAGGATGACTAAAAAAGCGCTGAAAGATATTGAATTAATAAGCTCATTGATTGAAGCAAGTAAAATAAAGATTGAATATGCTGGTAAAATAGAAATTACTGACAGGAATGCGACAGTGGCAGTATCACTATATTATGATTCATTAAGGGAGATATTAGAGGCTATTGCTAATTTAAATAATTATAAGGTATATAACCACGAATGCTTCTGCGCATTTCTTAAGGAAATCTTAAATGAGCCTGATAAAGCTGATTTATTTGATAAGTTAAGGAAGATAAGAAATTCAATAAATTATTATGGAAAAAAAAAAATATCAAAGAAAGAAGCAGAATTAATTATTAAAGAAATTTTAAGTTTGAGAAAAGAATTAATTAGTGAATATTTAAATGAAATTAATAAATAAAAATAATGTGGAAAAAGGAAGATTATTACTAGTTTTAATTATTTTAATTACTCCTTTTTCTATTGCTGAACTGCAGCCAGGAAAATTATTCATTAATAATGTTGAGATTCCTTATACATCTAAAATTGATTTTGAAATTTATTTGTATCCAAGATTAAATGTTATAAATAATGATTTTATGATTTATACTAAAAGCAAAGATGAATCTATAACTCAAAAAATATTTGCTTTTATTTATGATAATAATCAAAATAGAATTAAAACAATAGAATTATTTAATGATGGTAGAGCTATTGGTTATGGTAATTTCTTTAAGATGGATAATATTGGAATGTTTGCTGTTAAATTATGTATAGGAAATTCAAAAGAATCTTGCAATGAATTGCCAGAATCTGTAATATTTGAAGTTGAGGATTTTAAGTGTAATGAATTGTTTGAAGACTACAATAATATAAATGCAGATAAAATAAATATGATATTTTTAGGTCATGGCTATGAAAATGAAGATATATTGAAAAAATTATCACAAAAAATATTAACGTTTGATGGTAATCCAATTCTAACTAATATGTACGACAAGGAAACTAATGAATTTGTTGATAAACAACTTAGATGGGGGTTATTTTCTATCGAGCCGTTTAAATCGAATAAAAATAAATTTAATATTTGGTACAGATTAATTGATGAATCAGTACAGAATTTTCTTGAAAAATTAAAAGATGGTAAAAGTGGTTATACTTTATGTGGTTTAAAATATCCGTATATAGCGGTTCTTGATCAAGAAATATTTGGTATGATAGCATACTACCCAACTTTTTACAATTCACCTGAAATTAGCAAAGAAGATATATCATTTGGTATTTCATTTAATTCTTATGATGCTATTTCAGATAGAACTCTTCACCATTCAGGAAGATTTGTGTATTATGAAGAAGTTGGGGAACAAATAAATGATCTTATAACTTACACTACTTTTTCTCTTTTACCACATGAATCTGGACATGCTTTAATTGGTTTAATAGATGAATACGAATCTGGAAATCTGCGTCACGCATACCCTAACTGTGCAAAAGATATAAATGAAGCAAAAGGATGGTGGGGCGATTTAATTAGTCAAGTTGATCCATTTTATTATGAATATATTAGAATTATGCAAGAAAATGGAATAAATATTCCTAGAGATTATAGCAAAGAAGATCTTAGAAATCATTTGAAATTGGATTATTATTCAGGGGGTTGTGGAATTAATTATGTAAATTCTGGCACTGTTAGACCAACATATACATCTATGATGGATGATGCAACTATCCCTATTTTTGGTTCTGTAAATAGTGCAAGAATAGAACAAGTATTAAATTTATTTTCTGGTGAAGAAACTCGAGAAGAACCAATTTCATCTTTTTACATTTATACAAATAGCCAGAGAATAGCAAAAGAAGAAAATGGAAATTTATTTTATTTCCACAATGACCATCTTGGAAGCCCTGCTGTTGTTACAGATAGTGTTGGAAAAGTTATAGAAAGGATTGATTACATGCCTTTTGGAGATGAGATTACAGAAGCTGATTCCAAAATAAAGTATAATTCCAAAGAGTTAGACAAAGATACTAGCTTATTGTATTACGGGGCAAGATATTATGATTCAGCGTCGGGAAGATTTATTACTGCTGATACTGTGAAAGGAAGTTTAGTTGATTCTCAATCTATGAATCTTTATATTTACACGAAGAATAACCCGATGAAGTATATTGATCCTAGCGGTAATATGATTTGGCCTTCTAGGGATAAATTGCTTTATCCAATAAGAAAACTAGCTTATAGAATCGCTCTTCAACGTAATAAAGAAGGAATGGATTTAAATGAGATCATTAAAGTATTAAAACACCCCGAGAAAGGATATTACACAGGTGGTGGAGTAGATTTACTTGGTATATATTTAGGATTAAAGAAAAACCCACTGCCTATTTCAGAATATGAACCTCAGAGTGCATCTAAATATTCAAATCTTAAAAAATATGATATAAAAGACTATATGATGATACAACCAATGAACTCGTGGGATTCTACTCTTCTTAAAAAGATAAAACAAATGAATGAAGGAGATATAATTACCTTATATCACAGGTTTGGATTAAAGGGTGGTACTTCTCCATTTGATTACAAAATGGCCGGGTTAGTCAGTTCTGTTGGTTGGTATGGTGGTCATGATCTTTCACTTGGAGGTTATACTTTATCTTTTGGAAAGGATAAAAAAGGAGGTTATTTATCTATTTTAGATATATGGGATTTTGAACCAAAAAGTTATAGTTTAATGTATGGAATTGGAACAGATAAGAAATTTAAACAATTACAATTAAAAATAATGGATTGGATTGGTAATCCGATAGCGCTCTATGGCAGAATATATTTTTCAGAGATGAGTGATAAAGAAGGGTATATCGGTAAAAAAACATGGTTAGCAGAAGAAGAAAAGAAAAATAAAATAAAATAAACCAAAAAAAAAAAACCCAAAAACTTTAAATAGTATATCAAAATGGAAATAGATTATCAAAGAGGGATGGAATGAAAAATAAAATATTTAATTTTCTTATCTTATTTATAGTCATTTCAATATGTTCTTATACAATTTTTGCTGTTGATGCAGGCAAAGGGGCAAAGCCAACTCAGGCAGACATAAACAATCAGTGGTTTACGCAAATAAACGGCGGCTTAGAAGGAACAAAGCCTGATTTATACACAGGAGATATGTCTTATTCAATCCCTGTAATGACTGTTCCTGGAAGAGGCGGGTTAGATTTTCCAATATCGCTAAATTATAAAGCTGGAGTTACAGTAAAGCAGGATGCATCTTGGATTGGCTTAGGATGGAGCTTTAATCCAGGAGCTATTGTTAGAAGTGTTGTTGGAGCTCCAGATGATTACAAGAATGATGAAATGCAGGGAACTAACCTTAATTCTTATTCTATTGGTTTTGGGTTATTTTATCAGAACAGAGAAGATATGGATACAGGAGCAAAAAGCAAGTTAATTAATGTAATATATGATCCTTATAGCCAATATGCGCAGCAGGATATAAATAATCAGGTAAGAGCTGCTCTTGCAGAACCAGAAAATCAGGATTTAACTGGAATTGTAAGCCCTAATCTGGAGTTTATAGAGATTGATCCTCCTGGCTATTTGTATGAAGGAAAAGTTAATACAAAACAGGAAAAAAAAGATCTTCCAGATGCTTATTACACTCCATTTGGCAAGATGGTTTTAGTTGATGTAAACGGACAAAAAAAATTCCATCTATACAATCCTAGCTCAGAGCTTGATGTAAATGGCAATGATGCTGTAAAGATAGACTATACTAGTGATAATAATGGGTTAATTGATTCTTTTACAATAACATTAACAGACAGCACAAGATATGTCTTTAACAAGCCAGTAAGGATATCAAAATGCTCTAAATTTGATTCCTGGGTTACTTATGCAGATTCTCCAATGAGATTTGACGGATGGGGATATATGCAGGTTAACAGGCCTGATGCTGATGCAGTCGGTGATTATATGGCAGTTCAATATGTTGACCATGGTTATGGCCAGGGAACAAATAAAGGATATGCAATGGACTGGATGCTTACTGCAATATTATCTCCTGATTATTCTGATGTTAATAATAACGGCCCTGACTCAGCTGACAATGGAAACTGGATTAAATTTAATTATCAGATGGATTACCAGGATTTCCATACAAAGATGCCGTATGTTGTCGGCAATATCTGGCAGAATGGCATGCAGCATGACGAGATTGGAGAGAATCTTTATTACGATTATTATGCAGATGGCATGTTAAAGCTTCAAAGCTCTGTCTCAACAAGAAATTATCAATGCAATGAAATTTATCATCTTGATAATATCGAAACCCCAACACATATCGCAGAATTTAGTGCAGAAATGAGAGATGATATGGCTGAGTATGATGCTATGCCTATGAACCAAAAAACATTTGAGTACAAAGCAAAGGCAGGCGAGAGAAGGCCGATGAAATTAAATGAGATAAGGCTTTATAATAAAAATGACTTGAATAAAGAGCTTGGAATTGTTGAGTTGGAACAGACATATGAACTTCATAAAAATCAGCCTTATAACATAAATAATAAAAATATAAATCAAGCTGAAAATAATGATGGAAAATTGACATTAAAAAAAATTAAAATATGGGATGTAAATAAAGAAGAATCGCTTCCGCCATATGAGTTTGAATATAATGATAATCCTTCTTATAAAATATACAGCGAAAATTGCAGGCAGTGGCCTGATTCAGATGATTTTGGACTTACTTATGGAGTTAGAGATGAAAATAATAACCCCCCTTTAGATTATTATCTTGACTGCAGATATGATAATTTTGGTTATTTTTGGGAAGATGGAAAATATTTCAACCATAACAGGCTGGACGGGCATTTTAAAGGAGTATTTGGCATAGCTGGATACACTGGAACATCTTTCAGTCCGGGGATTGACTATTATTTCAATGAATATGATCAAACAGTAAATGGTTTTTATAATAATAATAGAGAGTCTATGCAGGATGCAGATGCATGGTCATTAAAAAAAATTAAGCTGCCAACAGGCGGCTTGATAGAATGGGAATATGAAACAGATACTTTTTCATCATCAGGTCCTTCAAGAACAGACAAGGAATATGACTTTTGTTCTACTTTGCAGCAATCTCCTTATGGAGGCGCTGTTGAATTAGGAAGAGATGCTGGCAGCCATCTTTGCAATAACAAGGCAGATCATTTTGGAGGAGGGATAAGAGTAAAATCAGTTAAAATGTATGACAATATTAAAGAATCTCCAATCCAGATAGATTATTTCTATAAAGATATAGACTATGATAATATCCAGACTTCATTAAACAATATTAAAATGGATAATATTAATTTTGGCAGGAGCTCAGGAACAGTAGCTTATCCTCCTCATTGGAGATGGATAAAGACAAACGGAATGGTTCCAGACTATGTTGGATATTCAAGTGTTATTGAAAGAGTGATGAATGATGATAAAACCTATAGCTTTAATGTGTATAAATTTTCATCTCCAGAAGATGCTCCGATACCAATAATAAAAGATGATGGAAGCGAGAAGAGCAGCGAGCAAATAGTATCTCCTGAAAATGTTTGGAAATATGACTGGACCTATTACGGAGATAAAAGCTCAAGATGGGGTCATTTAATGAGCAAAACAAGTTATGATAAAAACCTAAATAAGATTGCAGAGACTAATAATGAATATAGTTTCGCTTCACAGACTCAAGTTCTGGATTTAATAAAGCCAGGCGGATTTATGGATTTCCAGCAGGGAACAGTAAAAGTTCTTCCTGAATGGGTTAAGCTTGTTAAGACAACAGCAATGCAGGACGGATTTTCAGTAGTAAATGAAATAGAGTATAACAATAAAAATGGAGCGCAGGAAAAAACAACAGCATATAAGCTAGGCCAAGCAGATAACACAAAAAAAAAAAAATCAGAATCAAAATTTGCGTATGAAGTTTATCCTGATATGGATGCAAATCACATGTGGAGCCAGCCTTATGAAATCTATTTAAAAGATGGTAATGGGAAGATATTCAGCGCATCAAGAACAACATACTTAAATTCATTGTCTGCAAATAATGCATGGTATCCTTATCAGAATAAAGTATGGGAAAATGATAATGTAGACAGCGCTGCAAAAACAACATTATCAGATAATGATTTTAATTTAGTAACATCAACTATAAATTCTTATGATAAGTGGGGTAATATTCTCAAATCAACTGATGCAAATGGATTTTCAACATATAATGTTTATGACGATGTTTACCACGCCTACTTATTGAAATTATATAATGATATTTCATGGTCAAGCGAAGAAACTCCTTTGGTAAAAAATGAATACTATCCAAATGGATTATTAAAAAGCATAGAAGACAGGAACGGATTTAAAGTTTATACATCATATGATAATTTTAACAGGCCTGTAAAGACAGCAACAACCCTGGATATAGTCAACAGCGGTGAAGATTTAGTGATTGATGGAATTAAGTTTAAATCTTCTTCAATAACAGAATACAGGTTAGATGGATTTCCAAAATCAGTTAAGACAACTGTAAAGATTGATAATACTCTAAAAGCAGAGGCAATTGCATTTTTTGACGGATTAGGAAGAAACATTCAGACTAAAATAAAAAAAGATAGCAGCAATTACATTGTTGCTGAAACCTCTTATTTAGAATCAGGGCAGGTTGATAAACAGTATGAACCAAAGGAAATAAGAGGAGATGGATACTCAGCCATTTTAAGTACAGATGTCAATGAATTCACAAGAACAAGATATAATTCAGATCCTTTAGCAAGAGTCGCAGCTGTTTGTCCTCAAGGAACTTCTGAAATCAACTGTAATTCTGCCTTAGCATCTAATCAGCTTGGAATAGTCCAAACATATTACGGCTCAAACAACAATGGATTTATAGTTGGAGTAGTAGATGAAAACAACAATTGGGTGCAGTCAGTAACAGATGAATTTGGCAATCTGATTGAAATTTATACAAATGATAATCCTTCCATAAAAAATATATATAAGTATAATCTGGCAGGAAATTTAAAGACGCAGAATCTTCCATTGGACAGTTCTCATACGCAGATTATCTCAAATGAATATGACTCATTGAACAGGCTAAAAAAAAATGCCCATCCAGATACAGGCATTACTGCAATTGATGAATATGACAATGTGGGGAATATAAAAGAAAGCACTGATGCAAAAGATTATAAAACAAAATATTATTATGATGATGCTTTAAACAGACTTACAAAAGTAGAATTTTTATCATCTGATGGAACAAAAGTTATTGAAACATCTAATACATATGACACTAATTGTTTAAATAACAACCAGTATGGAGTGTTGTGTAAAACAGTCCATAAGGATATTACAAGAAACACAGGAGCAACTTATACATATGGTTATGACAAAAAGAGCAGGATAATCCAGCAGAAAATAAATATAAAAGGATTGGGAAAAGATATTGAATATTATCTGTCATATGAATATGATTTTGCTGATAATATAAAACAAATAAGTTTTGAAGACAAAAAAATAATTTATAGATATAATAATTTAAACCAGTTGGAAAAAGTTGAATTTTTTGACGGAAAATCAACTGCAGAAATAGCAGCATATGAATATAATCCAGAAAGCACAATAAAAGAAATTGTATTTGGCTCTGGTGCGAAAACAGATTATGCATACACTAATAGAAATTGGCTGGAAAGCTTAGACACTAAGAACAGTGAAGTTTTATTCCAAAGATCCTATGATTATGATGAAGTTGGTAATATTGATAAATTATACAACGGGGCAGATAAGAATAATCTTCTGGCTGACTTTGATTATGACCAATTAGACAGATTAACAACAGTTGATGATAATAATTATTATGGAAGTGATATATCTTATACGTATGATAAAATTGGAAACAGGCAAACTCAAATTCTGGGCACTATTTCTACACAATATGATTATGGGTATGAAGACTTAACAAGAGCTGATTCTAACATCCTAACATCAGTAAATGGAATGAGCATTGGTTATGATCTAAGCGGGAATATGATTGATTATGGAAATAAAAGATATATTTATGATGTTTTGAACAGATTAATAAAAGTAGATACTACTGGCGATGGTGTTTATGACAATGAATATGTTTATGACAGCTCTGGGATGAGGGTTATGAAAAAAGATTCAAATGGAGTTACTGCTTATGTTTATGATATTAATGGAAACAATATCTATGAAGAAAAAGTCGCTTCCTCTTCCTCATTAATAGCAGGGAGTGCTGTTAAGCAGATAACATCTGACTGCAACTGGTGGAATTTCTGGAAATGCTGGTAAAATCAAAAAAATTATAAAGATGATTTCTTTAAAATTATTTAAAAATTAAAATGAATATGAAAAAAATTGGTGTTTTACTGGTTTTAGTTATAATTATCCCTATTTCTTTTGCACAGCCAGGATTATTAAAGATTAATAATATAGACATACCTTACTCTACATCTTCATTTGATGATATTCTTGATGAGCTTGAGGATTCTTTTGGAGAAAGTGAAATTCTTTATGTTTATGCAAACGGCCAGAGAATAGCAAAAGAAAGCAATAAAGGGATATTTTATTTCCATAACGACCATCTTGGAAGCCCTGCTGTTGTTACAGATGCTGTTGGAAAAGTTATAGAAATGATTGATTACATGCCTTTTGGCGCTGAACTATTAAATTCAAATTCTAAAATAAAGTATAACTCTAAAGAGCTTGATTCTGATACTGTTCTGCTTTATTATGGAACTAGATATTATGATTCATCAATTGGAAGATTTATTACTGCTGATGCCATAGAAAATGTTGATTTATTAGACCCTCAGTCGCTTAATAGGTATGTTTATGTTCAGAATAATCCTTTGAAATATCGCGATGATAAAGGGGAGTGGATATGGAATGCTGTGATAGGCGCAGGATTTGGTGCAGCATTAGAAATCGGTTCTCAAACATTATTAGAAGGGAAGAGCCTTAGTGAAATTGAGTGGGGAAGGGTTGCTGTATCAGCTGGAGCAGGAGGAGTTGCTGCTATGACTGGTGCTGGGATAGGTAGCCTTGCTACAAAAACCGCTCAGATAGGAAGTGCTATAGGCAAAATTACCGCAGGAGTAACTTTTGGTGCTATGTCAGGAGGAGTTTCAGGAGCGATAACACAAGCAGGGACAAATATTGCTCAAGGCAAGGATATAACAGAAGGAATTGGTACTGCAACAGCAGAGGGTGCTGCTATAGGAGCAGTTTTTGGAGGTGCTGCAGGCGCTAAAGTAGAGTCTGTAACTAAACAAATAATTAGCCAAAAGCAATCAGCAGTAACAATTGCAAGAAAACCTATAACTAAGATTGACTTGGAAAAAGGAAAAAAGATTATGGAAAAAATGGAGAGAATGAGTTCACCAAAGACTACAACACCTAGAAGACCAGGATCAACTCAGCAAAAAGAGTTGCATCATGGCATATATACTACTCCAGATGACATTTTCAGACGTAAGGGGGGTACGGTATATTATTATAATGAACGTACTGGAGCCTCTGGGTGAGTGGTGGAACTTCTACTGGAAAGTAAAACTATAATTTGTTCTTACATTTTCTTGCAGAGATTGAATGTTAGCTCCTAATTGGGTTATATCTGAATTGTAAATCTCTATCAATGGTTTTAAAAGATTGTCTTTATAGAGATTGTCCTTATTTAAAAATAATCTGTAACTAATTTCCAATCCTAAATATAATTTTCCAATTTCCTTATCTTTCTTCCAAATTTCCCTTATAAAACCAAGTGTTGACTTTCCATGATTGCCATCTGAACAGTCAGCTAGGTATTCAACCATATCTTCTTCTTCGCCTGAATTAAGATGGCCGTCTTCATGTGCGCTAGAATGGTCAATAAAATTAAAGAATGGTTTTTCTTGATTATTTCTTGGAGCAGAAAGTATTTCTTTTGGAATGTCTCTTGTGGAGGTTATACCATACTTAGTTCGTATATTCTTTTTGATTTCTCGTTGACATTTTTGTAATGCACCCCTGTATTTTGGATCAACAATATCTAATGAATAATTTGTATTAAGAATGCCTGATAAAGATCCTGTGACAATTTCTACAAGGTTTTCCTTAGGAACATATTTTGTTCCATCAATTAATATCATTGGGGTTTTTTTATCTGGCTCGCTTACAATAGCATCCTCAAGAAAAAATATATTTTTGCGGTCTTTTATTTCTGAACGATATCCTGCAACAACAATATCTTTTGCATAAAAAAAGAAATTAGAACCTAACTCTCTTAAATAATCATTGATCATTTTATAATCCTCAATTGAGAATTCTTCCCCATTGATATTAAATCTTACATTAATTTTCTTTTTCTTATCCCATTCTTTTATAAGTCTTTTAATCTGGTATTCCAATGAAGCTTCTGCAATTAATCTACTAGCAATAATTTTGTCTTTTTGTGGGAGATTGACCTCGCATAGTTTCCACCACAAATCGTTGTACCCTATAACGCCGTCATGAACATTTTTTATTTTTTTTGTTAAATCTTCAATATTCATTTTCGAAATAATTGATATTTTATCCCCACAAACCAAGCTTATATAATTCTTTATAAAGCTTTCTATCTTAACTACTTAGAAGTTAGGACATAACCCTGTACCAATATAACAATAATCTGTCTACTGCTTTAACTAATTCCATATCTTTTCCAGAAACAGTAATGCAGTTTCCATCTAATATAACGGAGGTTTTATCGCTTCTCTTTAGATATATAGTGGCATTTCCGCTTTCACAGGTTATTACAGGCTTGTCTCCGCATGAACTGTCATTAGAAGTGCATGCTGATAGTGGATTTACATTTATCCCCTGAGCAAGATTTAATGATAATTCAGAAGCAGCCAATGCCAAATATCCAAGCTTCTCTTTTGTAATGGTTCCTGTTGAAAGCAATATGTCCTTAGCAGGATCAAATGTAACATAAACATCTCTTGCTATGAATCTCTCATCAATACTGCCTATTATCTGGATATCTTCTAAATCCCTTGGACCAAAGCTTAAAGGAATAGTTAGATATCTATTGCCATAATTTAATCTAGTATACCACTTCCCATCATCAGCTTTTTTAAACTGAAATCCATTGTATTCATATTCATAAGGATTCCTGTATGTTTTTTTGTAAAGATAGCTGACACCGAATATTAGAACAAAAATAATAATCAGAGAACCTATAGCAAGCAATATGTTTCTTGTGCTTTTTTTTTTTGTATCTTCATCTATCGAATTATATTCGCCTTCTTCAATTTCTTCTTTAATGTCTTCTTTATTCTCAATTTCCTCATTTTTTTTTATATCCATATTCAAAGAATTATACTATTATTTATAAATATTGTTAGCATAAGATTTATATAAAAATTAAGATTAAAATTAAAATTAATGAAAGATATAATCATAAAATTAGAAGATGTCTGGAAAATATATCAGATTGGCAATGTTCAAGTAGAGGCCTTAAGAGGATTAAATTTAGAAATAAAAAAAAGCGAATTTGTTGCTATCATGGGTCCTTCTGGCTCTGGAAAGTCAACTAGCGTCAACATGGTCGGCTGCTTGGATGTTCCTACAAAAGGAAGGATATTATTAGAGGGCCAGGATATTTCTCATTTATCTGAATCTGACTTAGCGCAGATTAGAGGAAGAAAAATTGGTTTTATTTTTCAGCAGTTTAACTTAATCAATACTTTAAATGCTTTGGAAAATGTAATGCTGCCGATGACCTTTCAGAATATTGAAAGAGAAAAAAGAATGCAAAGAGCAAAAGATCTGCTTGAGATGGTTGGATTAGGAGACAGGATGAATCATAAGCCGACAGAACTTTCAGGCGGCCAGCAGCAAAGAGTTGCAATAGCAAGAAGCTTATCAAATGATCCAGAAGTTATTTTGGCAGACGAGCCGACAGGAAATTTAGATACAAAAACAGGCACTATTGTTATGGATTTTTTAAGAAGAATGTATAAAGAGAAAAAAAAAACAATAATAATGGTTACACATGATGAGTATGTTGCAAAAAAAGCAGACAGGACAGAATATTTGCTGGATGGAAGGATTGTGAAGAGGCATAAATAAAAAAATATTTAAATGAGATTATTATTAAAAAATATTATAATATGGTAAAAAAAAGAAGTGTTTTAATTATATCAATATTATTATTGGTTATACCTTTTGCATATTCTGCAACTGTTATTGGCTCAGATTCAAGGCCAAGCTATATGAACATCACTTTGTTAAACCAAGAGCCAGATCCTGTTGAGCCAGGAGAGGTTGTTGAATTAAGGTTTAGCGTTCAAAATTTTGGAAGTAAAAACGCAGAAGATTTTCAGATAGAGATACTGCCTGAATTTCCTTTTTCAATATATACAGGAACAGCAGTTAAAGCAATAGGAACAATTTTTGGAAGACAAATGGGAGAAAAAAGGGCTGCAACTGTTTATTATAAAATTAAGGTTGGAGAAGATGCAATTGATGGTGATAATGACTTGTATGTAAGATACAAGTATAGTGATGGTATTTACGAAGGAGACTGGATCAAATACGGCAATCCATTTAAAATAAGGATAAGGCCAAGAGAGCCCATTTTATTCATTGATTCTGTAAAAACTATTCCTGAACAGATTGCGCCAGGCGAAAAAGGAATGGTTAGCATAAAAGTAAGGAGTATTGTAAATTCAGTGGTTAAAAATGTTAAAGCTACCTTGCAGATAGACTCATTGCCTTTTGTTCCATATGAATCTTCAAATGAAAAAGTAATCAAGCAAATCAGTCCCAAAGAAGAGGCAGTATTGGATTTTGATTTGATACCTGAAGCAAGCGCAGAATCAAAATATTATAAGATCCCTTTAAAATTAGAGTATTATGTAAATGGAAAAAGCTACAATAAGACTAATTACATCGGGATAGAAGTAAATGATATCCCTGATATTTATGCAATAATAGATTCAACAACAATATATCAAAGAAAACAGCCAGGAACAGTAACAATAAAATTTGTGAACAAAGGCCCATCTGATATAAAATTCCTTAATTTTGTTTTAAAAAAAAGCGAGGATTATGATATTGTCTCATCAGAAGAAGTTTATTTAGGAAATATAGATTCAGATGATTATGAAACAGCAGATTATGACTTGTATATAAAATCAAAAAATAAGAATGTTGATTTATTATTACAATACACTTTTTTAGATGCTAACAACAAAAAATACACAAAAGATGTAAAATTAAAATTAAATATATACTCAACATCAGACGCAAAAAAACTGGGTATTATAAAAAGCAGTAGCGGATCAGGGATATTTATCATTCTGATAATTATCATAGGCGGCGGATATTTCTATATAAGAAAAATAAAAAAAAAAAAAGTTAAAGATTACTTCAAATTAGAATAATAATTAAAAATGTTAAAAGATTTTTTTTCAATTGCATTCAGTAGTTTAAGAAAGAGAGAGCTTAGAAGCATTCTTACAATGATTGGCATCTTTATAGGAATTGCAGCTATTATCTCATTAATAGGATTGGGAGAAGGTTTAAGAAATGCTATCAGCAGCTTATTTGGAGATTTAGGGGTAGATGTTCTAACAGTTCAGGCAGGAGGTGTGCAGGCAGGCCCTCCTGGAACAGGTGTTATAAATCCATTATCAATTGATGACGCTGAAAAAATCGGAAAGATTGCTGGTGTTAAGGAATCTATTCCAAGGCTAGTTCGCTCTGGAAGAATGGAATTCAATGACAAACAAATAATAGCTTATGTCGGAAGCATGGTTGATGGTGATGCCAGGAAAGAGATTGAAAGAATTGCAAATGTTGAAGCAGATACTGGAAGATTGCTGAAAGACGGCGATAAGTATAAAGTAGTTGTCGGCGGGAGCTACAAAAATGATGATAAATTTGGCAAGCCGATTAATATTGGGACAAGAATAAAAGTAGAAGGAAAAGTATTTGAGGTTATAGGGATAGCAAAAAAAAAAGGAAATCCCATCTTAGATAATGTAATTTTGATGAATGAGGATGTTATGAGGGAAATATTTAATGACAAAAAAAAAGTGGATATAATTGCCGTTGTAGTTAAGGATAAGGATGAGATTTCCAATGTCAAGGATAGCATTGAAAAATTATTAAGAAAACAGAGAGATGTAAAAGAGGGAGAGGAAGATTTCTCAGTTGAAACTCCAGAAAATACAATAAAAACATTAGAAGACACTTTATTTGCAGTACAATTATTTGTGTATATTATAGCAGGAATATCTCTTTTAGTAGGCGGGATTGGAATTATGAATACAATGTATACCTCTGTTGTAGAAAGGACAAAAGATATAGGGATAATGAAATCCATAGGAGCAAGAAATAATAACATATTCACGATATTCCTGATTGAATCTGGCTGTTTAGGAATGGTTGGAGGCCTTATTGGAATATTAATCGGAGTAGGTATTGCCAAATCGCTTGCTTATATTGGAGGATTAATACTTTCCTCAAATTTAATACAGGCTAATTTCTCTCCATTTCTTATTATTGGCTCGCTGATATTTTCATTTATGATTGGAACAATAGCAGGTATAACCCCAGCTATACAAGCTTCTAAACTTAAGCCGGTAGATGCATTGAGGTACGCAAAATGATTTCAAAAAATCATTTTGGTTCCATCAAATTTCATGGAAATTTGAGGTACGCAAAATGAACATAGATTATATCAAATATTCACTGCAAAATTTGATGCATAGAAAATTAAGGAGCTGGCTTACTATAATTTCTATATTAATCGGAATAACAGCAATCTTTGCTTTAGTCAGTTTTGGGCAGGGGCTGAGAAATTATGTAGATATATTAGCTTCTGAAATGGGAACTGATAAGATAATGGTTATACCAATAACCGGTCTAAGCTTAGATGAAAATTTCTACTTAACAAAAGAGGATTTTGATTTCCTAAAAAAAATTAAAGGTGTTGAAGAGGGGGCTGTGATGTATGCAGCAGGAGCTCAGGTAGAGTTTGAAAAAAAAAAAAAATATGTTTTTGGCGTAGGGATGCCGTCAGAGGGAAATGAAAAAAGATTAATTAAAGATATGTTAACAATTGATATGTCCAAAGGAAGGGAATTAAAAAAAGACGATAAATTAAAAATTGTAATGGGTTATAATTACCAAATTCCAAACAAATTATTTTCAAAAAAGATAAATGTAGGAGATAAAATAAAGATTAATGACAAGGAAGTTGATGTTATCGGATTTTATGAGGAGGTTGGCAATCCCAGTGATGACAGCCAGGTTTACTTCACATTAGAGGGTTTTGAAGAGGTATTTCCTGAAAAAAAAAATAAATACCAATATGTAATATTAAAAGCAGCTCCAGGAGAATCTTCGATAGAACTAGCAGACAAAATAAAGGAAAAATTAAGAAAATTCAAAGGCCAGGATAAAGGCAAGGAAGATTTCATTGTACAGAGTTTTGATCAGGTAGTTCAGACATTTACAACCATACTTGATGTTATAAATGGAATACTTGTTTTAATAGCTTTAATATCCTTGGTGGTAGCAGCAGTAAATATAATGAATACAATGTATACCTCTGTTCTTGAGAGGACAAAAGAGATAGGGGTGATGAAAGCAATTGGAGCAAAGAACAATGATATCTTATTTATCTTTGTTTTTGAATCAGGAGTTTTGGGAATGATTGGAGGGATTTTGGGTGTGATATTGGGATACATTATTGCTAAAATAGGCGGCTTGATTGCAGCAGCAAATGGCTATGCCATACTACAGCCTGCATTTCCTCTCTGGCTAATTATTGGATGTATAATATTTGCATTTATGATTGGAGCTGGCTCTGGATTATTGCCAGCAAAACAAGCCTCTAGCTTAAAGCCGGTAGATGCATTGCGTTACGAGTGAAACGAGTAATGCAATGCTACGTCATACTATGCTTTACGATACGAATAAGAATGAGTATCGCTAAAGCTACAAACGATAGTGAGTATGCATTGCGTTATGAGTAGTGGTCATAACCAAATTATTAAAATAAAAATATTTATAAATTTGAATATTTTCTATCAAAATGGGGTTAAGTTGATAATTGATCAAGCTAAAAATAAAGTAATTGCGCAAATAGTTAAAAATTTGCATAGATTCTCAGATGAAAATCTGATAAGATTAAGTTATTTAGCTGAAAGAATAGCAAACGATGAAGACAAGCCTATTGTTAGATTTATCAGAAAAATGTGGGAAGAAAAAACACCTGCTGCAATCTTAGCTAAGAATATATTAAAGGATTTATCAGACAACTGCAGGGAAAAATTAGCTGTAAACCTTTTTATTAATTCAATGTTAATTGGCAATACGAAAAGGTATGAATTTGAAAAGAAAAATGGATTTATACCCCCTCATTTTATGGTTATTTCTCCAACAATGAAGTGCAATCTTAATTGTGTTGGTTGCTATGCAGGCAAATATCAGAAAGAAGAATTGGATTTTGAAATAGTCGACAGGGTAATTCAAGAAGGCAAAGAAATGGGAATGTATTTTGTTACAATTTCAGGCGGAGAGCCTTTTACATGGCCTCATCTTTTTAAGATAATTGAAAAGCATAATGATGTTTTTTTTCAGATATATACAAATGGAACTTTAATAGATAAGAAAACAGCAGAAAAACTCTCAAAGATTGGTAATGCTGCTCCTGCAATATCTGTAGAAGGTTTTGGAGAAGAAACTGATAAGAGAAGAGGCAAAGGAACTTATCAAAAAGTGCTAAAGGCAATGGATAATTTAAGAGAAGCTCATTGTCTTTTTGGATTTTCAGCAACACCGACAAGATATAATTCAGAGGTTCTTGGCTCAGATGATTTTGTAGATTTTTATATTAAAAAAGGATGCTCGTTTGGATGGTATTTTCAGTATATACCAATAGGAAAAGAGCCAGATGTCTCATTAATGTCAACGCCAGAGCAAAGAAATAATCTCAGAAAAAGATTAAGTAAAATAAGGGACACTAAACCAATTTTTATTGGTGATTTCTGGAATGACGGCCCTTATATTGGCGGATGTATAGCTGGAGCCCGTCCAGGAGGCTATCTTCATATTAACTGTAATGGTGATGTTGAGCCATGCGTCTTTGTGCATTTTGCTGTAGACAATATAAGGAATAAAAGCTTAAAAGAAGTTATAAATTCTGGTTTTTTTAAGGCGATAAGAGATTCGCAGCCTTACGGAAGCGACAATCTTCTGATGCCATGCATGATTATAGACCATCCCCGGGTTTTAAGAAATTTAGTTAAAAAATATTCTGCAAAACCAACTCATTTAGGAAGTGATAGCATAGTTAATGATAAAAAAATATCGAAATTTTTGGATGATTATGCTAAAGAATTTATGGATTTAACAAAAGAGGATTGGGAAAAAGAATATAAAAAAAGGTTTAAACACTGGAAAGAGCATTTAATTAAGGTTCATTAAATATTTATTTAATTTAATCTTAATTTTTTTTTTTAAATCTTCTTCTAAATCAAGATCATCAATTTCATTAATATCAATTTTTGGAAGTTTAGTTAAAGTCCCTATAAATTTTCTGTTGGCTAATTTTGCTTGCTCTTCAATTTCTCTTGCATAGTTTGAATTAAAATATCGTATTGAAGGAAATTTAGTTATTGCATCTGCATATTTCAATAATTTATTTATTTCATCTAGATGTGTAATCCAGGAACCAGCTGTAATTTTTATATTTGGAAATTCATTTTTAGTTTTTTTTAACCATTCTAAATAATAATCTGATGTTATATCTTTTGAATTT
>Ga0209541_10003551_pt1 | contig 28566 bp, 28 predicted proteins | sample RifCSPlowO2_01_FD_184027 | JGI IMG/M metagenome (GOLD analysis project Ga0209541, IMG submission 184027) | Groundwater microbial communities from Rifle, Colorado - Rifle CSP2_plank lowO2_0.1 (SPAdes) (version 2) | ecosystem: Environmental > Aquatic > Deep subsurface > Groundwater | place... | reverse complement strand
AATAAAACTTCTTCAATCCTCTGTTTTTTCATACCTCTTTTTAAACTACTTTCTATATAGCTACGTAAATTCCAGAAATCCTCATCACTTGAAAAAAGTTTATCCTTTTTATTGCTTAATTTGCCTAATTTTATATATTTTCGTAAATTTCCAGGTCCATTTGTGAAAAATAAATAGTAAACAACCAAGATGATAGCCAATATCACTAAGTATAATCTCCAGTTAATTTCAACTTTTTGGCAGTCCTGGGGACAATCCTCTGCTAATTGACAAACACCATCACCACAACTTTCTTCTGAATCATCATCTTGCTTATTTAACTTTAAAATAAAAGATCTTCCATAAGAACTCAAGTCATCCCCTTTGAAATAATAAATAATATCATTAGTAACCAAATTTGAAAAAATAATTGCCTTATTAATTTCATCTATTTGATAATCTTCATTTAAAACGCTCACTGAATTAATATCATCAACAACATCACTTAAATCTTCTATAAGCGCATAATCATCAGCTACATTAATATTTTTCTGAACAACTATATATTTCTCAGCATCACCTTCTAAAAAGTTTATATCAACTAATGCTATTTTATTTTCCTGGATAATATTGGAATTATATCTAATAACTTCCGATTTTGAATCCTTGCTATATTTATCTAAGATATTATCATTAATAAAACTCTCATCAGGGTAAATACTTTGTTCAATTACTTCTTTGTCTAGCGAAATTGGAATAACTGTCCTAATATTATTTACAGAGCTATAAATCCTATTGAACTTGCTCAAATTTGTTTCATTATTGTTTATTAAAGTATTATACTCTGTTTCCAATAAATCAAGTCTTAATTTAGAATCCTCTAGAATATCTGCAAATCCCAGAATGTTATAAAAAGAATAATCTTCTTCATTTAAACTTTCAAAATATTCTTCATTTTCAAAAATTTTAGTCCTAGTCTCGTTAATATATGTTCTTAATGCAGATTCATATCCTAAGACCTTAATATATACAAATTCGGGATTACTGGTTGCTCCAGTAGAATCCATAACAATCAATTTTATTGTAAAGTTTCCAATCCTGTCAAACGTTTTATTTACAATAGCACCTAATCTTGTAATATTATCATCAAAATACCAGGTATAATTTGTTATATTACCCATACTTGAGCTAGAGCCTAATCCACTGAAGACAAATGTCTCATTTATCCCTAATTGCATTGAATTTACGCTTATTCTGGCAATAGGGATCTCTTTAATTCTAAGATCCACAGCATGAGACTCAAAATTATCAACTATTATTTTAAAGGTATAATTGCCTTTTTGACCTGGAGTTTTTAAACTTATGAAATTTTCAAGTTTTAGAATCGCTGGATTACTATGTTTAATTGAATTGTTTATTGCATCTATATTGTAAAGTCTGTCAAACTTATTCACAGTATCGATTTTTGCCAGCACGCTTTGCAGATTTATATTTACTGTATTATTAGAGTTAATATTTAATGGAATAACACATTCAGCACCACTGCAATTGTTCAAATATGTGGAAAAACTATTCTTAAGTTTATCGCTGCTTATACTTATGAATCCATTTATCATATTTGAATAATGAGATTGCATTAAAGTTAACCAATAATGATTAGATAGAGTTCCAAATTTCTTAGGCAGTTCATAATAAACAACATTTCCTAAACCGGTTTTTGAATATGCACATAACCTGTAATTTCCACTTCTTACATTTGTTATATTTATATTACATGATGCAAGATTATATGCACCATTTGTTAAAGTATTTTCAGGAACATCACATTCAATATTGTCTAGGCTTAAATATAAATTTCCACCATCACTAATCTTTTTTGCCTTTGTATTTAATCTAATTTCAATCCTATCAAATAATTCATTTAAACTCAAGTTTAAATCTTCACACAATCTATCAACACTATTACCTCTAACATCCACAGCTCCATCTGGCGTTGTATTTTCATTGTAGCCTGTTGGAAACTCCTCATTTTGATACCCTATTTTAGTACCTTTTGAAATCCACTCATAAATTCCATCATCACCTACATCAATCTTTAAAATTGCATTTGAAGCTGATAAATTTATATAAAATGAATTTACAGTGCTTAAGCTAGAAGGAATTCTAAACCCAAAAATTCTACTTTTATTGATTAGGAAATTTCCTGCAGCAAAAGAATCTCCAACAGTCTTATAGCCTTTATTTTCAACTGTATAACTAATATTATTTAAATTAAAATAATTTAAAGTATCTATTTCAGCAACCTGTACATTATTAATAATAGCACCAATCTTTGAACCTTGATTTAAATAATTAGAATTTAAATATATACTACCAGTAATACTCTGATTAATCCCATAACTTTTTTCATATAAATTAATGCTTAAATTAATTTCTTGTGCAGCAAAAGTATTTTTAAATCCGAAAAAAAACAATAAAAGCAGTAATATTATCCACCATCTTTTCATAATAAAATTTCTAATTCAATAATATATAAAGATTATGATTAAGATTTAACTACCTTTTTGCCTTTTTCACTTCCAATTATTTGAAAAGCAGCATTTTTGAACTTGTCTTTTATATTCCTAATACTACAATATTTCTCTAAAAAAATAGCAAGGGCACTAACTTCGCTATGCGGTTGATTTTTTATAGCAATATTATAATCAGCAATTTCATAAATTTCAGGTTGTACTTTCTCACCACCAACAATTATTAAAACATTTTCAGACTTAGCAATTTCATTAATTTCTTCATTCAACTCCTTTCCATACATAGTTAAATGAATTATTTTACCTTTAAAAGACTTAGTTAAAGTCTTAAAATTATCTAAGTATTCAAGATTAAAAAAACCTCCAAATCTAGTACTTACCTTGTTTATCCTATTTTCAAATTCTTTATCTGGAGTACCTGTATAGTACAGTTTATCGGCTAAGAATGCTCTTGCAGCTAGTGCCAAATGCGTATCAAGTCTATAATCCCTATGAATCCTATGCCCTAATTTAAGAACATAAATTGCCATAAAGTAACTAATTAAAAAGATTTTTAAAGTATTCTTTTCTCTTGCATTTTATGAACATTGATCTACGAGCGAAAGTGCAATCTGCTTATGAAAAGAATTACAAAAAATTTTTAATTATCCCAGTAGCTTTATTACTAATAAGCATCACAGTTATCCTTATCCAATATTCAAAAACAGGTGAATTTATTCACAGAGATATCTCACTAAAGGGTGGTTTATCAGTAACAATTAACCTTGCTAAAGACATAAACTTTGAAGACCTCGAATCGTCTTTAAGAACTAATTTCAAGGATTCTGACTTTGTGGCAAGGAAATTAACTGATTTTACCACAGGCCAAATAACTGGAATTAATATAGAAATTTCTGGAACTTCAGAACCAGAACTTAAGAAATTTCTAGAAGAAAAATTATCTATAGAATTAACCTCAGAAAATTATTCTGTAGAAGATGTTGGTGCAGCCTTAGGATCATCATTTTTTAGGGATTTAATAAAGTCTATTATATTTGCATTTTTATTTATGTCAATAGTGGTCTTTGCTGTTTACAGAAAATTTATTCCAGCATTAACTGTTATATTTACCGCAGTTACAGATATAATTGCAACTGTAGCAGTAGTTGACCTACTTGGAATAAAAATTTCAACTGCTGGAATTGCTGCCTTCCTTCTATTAATAGGTTATTCAATAGACTCAGACATGCTTTTGACTACCAAAATGCTCAGAAGAAAAAATAGTCCTGCTATTTATGAAATGTATAATGCCATTAGAACTGGATTGACGATGACTGTAACAACCTTAGCTGCTTTGATCCTTGGCCTATTATTTTCAAATTCAATTGTTATAAAGCAGATATTCACAATAACACTCATTGGTTTAATAATTGATATAATTGCCACTTATTTAGGCAATGCACCTATATTATTATGGTATGTAAAGAAAAATGAAAATAAGTAAAATACTTAGGAAGTGGAGAGTTCTAGTACTCATTTTTGCTCTATTAATTAGTATAATCTCTATCAATTATCAATTTGATACACAAGGTGTTATAATTAAAGGTGTTGAAACAAATTCTACTGCAGCTTTAGCAGGTATTTCTCCACCCTCTTCAAACTTAGCTCCAACAAATTATGAGAAAATTATATCAATAGATGGAAAAGAAATCACAAAGATAGAAGACTATACAAATATAATCACTCAGATAAATAATGACCAGACATTTAGAATTCAGACAAACAAAAATCTATACGTTTTATTAAAAACAAATACTTCATCTCTTGGTCTTAATGTAGATAATGTACCAAATTCAAATATTAAAAAGGGGCTTGAACTTCAAGGAGGCACTAGAGTTTTATTAAAACCTACCACACAAGTATCTGATCAAGATAGAGATGACTTAATCAGCATACTGGAAAATAGGCTTAATACATATGGTTTAAGTGATGTCAAAATCAAAAAAGCTGATGATCTATCAGGCAATAAATATATATCAATAGAAATTGCAGGTGCAACAAAAGCAGAAGTCAAAGATCTAGTTGCATCACAAGGGAAATTTGAAGCAAAAATCAGTAATGATATAGTTTTTGAGGGCGGCAAAAAAGATATTACATTTGTTTGTAGAAATGATGGAACCTGCTCAGGTATAAGACAATGTCAAGAATCAGTAAATGGCCAACTTTGCACTTTTGAATTTGCAATAACCTTGTCACAAGAAGCAGCTGATAAACATGCTCTAATAACTAAGGATCTTGATATTAATGTAACTAGCCAAGGTCAAAAGTATTTATCCAAAACACTTGATCTTTACTTAGATGACAATTTAATGGATTCTTTACAAATTAGTTCTGATCTTAAAGGAAAAGCAACAACTCAAATTGCAATTTCTGGACCAGGTATTGGCAAAGATCAACCTGAAGCTGTCCAAGATGCTTTAAAACAAATGAATAAATTACAAACAATTCTTATTACTGGATCTCTACCATTTAAACTTGAAATTGTTAAAATAGATAATATCTCTCCAACACTTGGTTCTCAATTTGTAAAAAATGCATTATTAATAGGAATAATTGCAATATTAACAGTTGCGTTAATAATATTTATCAGATACAGAAGCCTTAAAATTGTAATTCCTGTTGTTATAACCCAAATTAGTGAAGTAACTCTAATGCTTGGCTTTGCCGCACTCTTCAAGTACAACTTAGATTTAGCAGCAATAGCAGGTATTATTGCAGCTGTCGGTACTGGTGTAGATGATCAAATTGTTATAATAGATGAAATTAGATCTAAAGCCAGCGAAGCTTATGCATCTAGCGTCAGAGATAGAATCAAGAGGGCATTCTTCATAATTATGACTGCTTGGGCTGTCGGTGTTGCATCCATGATACCCTTATTAAGAGCTGGAGCAGGATTATTAACTGGGTTTGCCTTTACTACAATTGTTGGTATATCTGTAGGTGTCTTTATTACAAGGCCAGCCTTTGCAGCAATTGTAGAAATTCTAATGGAAGACTAAAAAACATTAATGATTTTCATCAAATTACTTTAAAGATTTCTTGAGAGCCTTTTGTATTTTCTGTTGTTCTCTCCTTAAAGATTCTTCTTCTCGTTTCTTTTCTTGAACTTTTAATTGTTTTTTATATTCTGAATATCTTTGAAATAAATCTATAAAGAAAAGCCTTATACCCTCACTTGCATCATAAGTTCCAGAAATATTCTCAGGGCCTTCTATAATAAGTTCAATTGTTTCAAATTTGCCAGGTTTTGATATATATTCATCATAACCCTTAGTAACCCTAGAATATTTACGACAGCCTTCAATTCTAAGCACATAGTTATCCATCTTTGTAGCATAAGTAAAAAATTCATCTCGTTCAAAAACCCTTCTATCCCAAAAATCCATTGACGGAGAATCACTAAATCCATCATAATCATCGTCATCAGAGGAACTACTGCAAGAAGGACTATAATAATCAGGACCACTTATCCTATGATCATCAAACAACGTACTTTTTTCAGTCCATCTTCTTAATGGAATTTTAACTATTATTTCTTCCAGACTTTTGATAAAATCTTTAGATTCACTATCTTTCCTTTTATTTACCATCAGATAATGGTATTTACATATTATTTATAATTTATGCATAAATTTCTAAATTATTTGGCAAATATTTATAAATAAACAGATATTTTAGTCTTTATGATAGATAATAAGTCAAAGATTTTGTTTGAATATCTTTTAGTTAATGCAAGGTCTTCTGTAAAGAAATTAGCACAAATGATACATAGTTCTGAGGCCACTGTAGTTAACAGAATTAGAAAACTCGAAACAGATGGCTATATTTCTAGATATGATGCAATAATTAACTGGCAAAAAATGCCATTTATTAAAAAAGTTTATTTTATAAAAGTAGACACAGAAAGTAAGAAATTTGAGGGAAAAATGCTTAAGCAAAAGTCAGTATTTTCTATTATAAAACTTGATGGTCTCTATAATTATCAAGTTTGGTGCTTCTTCAAGACAAAAAAGCAATTATCTCAATTTAATAAAGAAATTAATGACCATCAAATAATCGACATAGAAATAAATGAACTAATATTCCCAAAAGTAACATTCTTTGATGTTCCAATAAAACTGCATATCCAAAATATGAGAAGAGACAATAGTAAATTAGGAAAAATAGATATTGCAATTATGAAGTATATGGCCCAAGGGCATGGAAGAGATTCTCTTTATGAAATAAGTAAAGCCATCAAAATACCTTATGATTCTGTTCATTACCATGGAAAGAAGTTACTTGGTTCTGACTACTTCACAGCTATAATCGCACAGCCAGGCACAAATAAACTGACTTTGCAGATAACTTCCCTACTTATTGAATGCACAGATAAAGATAATGCCCATAAATTATTTGATAATTTAAAGAATATCCAAAGAGTACAGTCTAATGCCATAGGAGAAGAAAATAAAGTTTTAGTGCATTTTCTGAGTCAGGAACATATTGAATATAGGGAAACATTTTCAAACATCCTGTCTATAATTCCAAGAGTCAATATAAAAAATATTTTAACAACTTATTGGAAAAATGTTGTTCTTAATAACAAATACCCATTAGAATATTTCTTAGAAAGTTAGGACAAGAAAAAACTAATCAAAAAGTTTATAAATAATCATTTAGATATAAAGTTGGGGTGATATATTATGCCAACAACAAGTGAAATGTATATTCTTTACTTACTTCTAGGTGCTGTTGCAGCTATGATATACTCTTTAAGGAGAATATATTTACTTGAAAATAAAATTGAGCTCATGGAAGAAAATATACTTTCAGCGCTTAAGAAAAGAAAATAATCTATTTTATATTATAAATGCTATCCACTCTTTGAATATCCTCATAGGATAATTTAATACTAATAGCCCCCATATTTTCTGTCAGATGCCTCGAATTCTTCGTACCCGGGATAGCTATCACATTCTCCCATTTATTTATTATCCAAGCTAAAGCAAGCTGACTCGGAGTAATTTCCAAATTACTCGCAATTAGTTGTAGCTTACCATTTCCAATTAACAAGCTTTGACCTAAGGGGAAATAAGCAATGTATGTAATTTTATTATCTCTTAAATAAGGTAATAATGTATGTTCATCTATTCTTCTTGAATAATTAAAAGGATTTTGAACACTAACAATCTCAGCATATTTCTGTGCTTCTTGCACTTCATTCAAATCAAAATTGCTAACACCAATATTTTTTATATATCCTTGTTCTTGCAGTTCTTTCAAAACTTTAATACTTTCACTAATTGGCACATTCCTATCAATTGCATGTAATTGATATAATTCTATTTGCTTAATTTGAAGTCTTTCTAAGCTTTCTTTAATGGCTCCCCTTATATGCTCAGGTCTTCCATCAACACCCCAATCAAAGCCTCTAGGTCGTGTACACCCACCTTTTGAAGCTATTAACACTTTATTTTTTTCTTCTTCAGATAATGCTTTTCCAAGTAGCGCTTCATTTCTTCCAAGACCATAGACATCAGCTGTGTCAAAAAAATCAACCCCTATTCCTATAGAATTTTTAAGAAATTCTATAGCCTCTTTATCTCTAGTTTTAGGTTTATATTCATCTAGAGCCATAACTCCCAAGCCAATTGCCTTTACAGTTTTTCGTCCAATTTTTCTGAAATGCATACTCTGTATAAGCATAATAATTATTTAAAAGTTCGCAATAATTCAACGCCGAAGCCAGGATTTGAACCTGGAAGTCTGTAAAGACGCAGTTTTCTATTCTCAGTTCGAGACTGCTGCCCGACCAGATTAGGCGACTTCGGCATCCGAAATACATTAAAATTTAACTGTTCTTTCTTTAAATATGTTACCAAAATATCATGTCTACTTTGGATTAATAGCATCAATAATGGTCTTTTTCCTATCTGGAATTCAAAATTCATTAATATTTCTGTTTGGGTCAATATTTATTGATGCAGATCATTATATCGCTTATATTTTTAAAAAGAGAGATTTATCTTTAAAGAAATCATATTATTATTGGAAAGATGAACATTATCCCTATGATGAATTAATGATTTTTCATACAATTGAAATTTGGTTTTTGTTGTTAATTATTGGTTTAACAATAAAACCAGTATTATTCCTATTAGCAGGAATGCTTTATCATGAACTATTTGACATTTATGATATGAATAAAAGAAAATTATATGATGCAAGAGCCATTTCCTTATTTGCTTGGTCCATAAGAAATATTAGTTAAAATAGAAAAATATATAAAGGACAGTTATATAATTTGAAAAAACTAAGAGGTGAGAATGTGAAAAAGAAAAATAAAGTTCTACTGCTATTATCTATTTTTGTTTTCATAAGTTTTATTGCAATAAATGATAAAATTAATTACGTCACTGCAACAAACCATACAAATAATACTAATATCAGCCGTCCTGATTTAATCATTTCAGACTTAACTTGGAATCCTTCTTACCCAGTAATCGGACAACCAGTAACCTATTCATGGAAAGTTAGAAATATAGGATACGCATCGGCAGGAGCAAGTATAACTCGATTTTGGACAAATAATCCACAACCAGGCCCTGGTACCACAAGCTTTCTTAATGCGATAGCTATTCCAGTAGGAGGCTACTATTTGCAACAGAGAAGTCTTACCTACACAGGTTTACCTGGAGTCTACCAAGTTTCATTAAGAGCTGATTATTATAACATAGTACTTGAGTCAAATGAGGGTAATAATGAATTAATTAGGAATGTAAATTTTGGTGGAGTTTCTTATAATACTACATGTAATATGACTACCTATCCGAGCATAGGGGTAGGGCCATTTACAAGTCTTATCCAAGCAGTATTTTACAATTGGCCACCAGATGGTCAACCAGGTTCAAGTAGACAAGCAATAGTTAAATGTCACGAACAAGATCCAGGTTTAATTGTTAATTTAAGTGTTGGAATTCTTGCAGAAAGAAGTTGTACTTATCCACAAGTACAGTATCCAACATTTTTTATTCCAAGTGCCCGAGGACTTGGAATAGGATCTACAGGTAATTGTTCAGCATCTGTTAGAGATAATCCACCTTCAGGAAATCAAACAACTTGCACAGATACAGATGGAGGGATTAATTATCGAGTTAGAGGCTCAACTTATAATTATACACACAAATTCCAAGATCTTTGTCAAAGTACTACTATAATCAAAGAATATTATTGTTTGGGTAATGCTCCCGTTTATACACAATATAATTGTGCCAACATAAATTCAAGGTGTGATTTAGGGTCCTGTGTTTTAATTACCACCAATAATACACCTAATGATACTAAACAATCAGGTTTTTTTAGAAGTCCAAAATCTAGTAAAATGGCAATACCAAATAATTTCTGCAAAGATTCTGATGGTGGGCTCAGATATGATGTCTTCGGAATAACTACTAATAGAACTGGTAGTTTTAAGGACACTTGTCAACCCAATACAGATAATCAAGTGTTAGAAGAATACTATTGCTCAAACTTAGATTTGCTCAAAAGAGTTATTCGATGCAATGATTATGGTTATCTAAGATGCTACAGCGGAAGGTGTAGAACTGAGGGTTTTGTAGCACCAGAAGAAGCAACAAGAAGTAGATTTTTCTTATGGAAAATCTTTGATATCTTCAAAGTAAGACCTACTGGCAATGCTGTTAGGGAAACAGGAACTCCAAATTACCTATTTGGGTGGATAATTGTTGCAGGGATGTTATTCCTTGGAGTTACCTACTTGAATAGAAGAAATTCAAGTATCATAAAATCTTCTAATAGAGGCACTAATTCAAGGAAACGATCAGCTACTCGAAGAAGATAATTTTTTCTTTTTTCCTAATTCCTAACTATTTTAAATTTTTTGCATTAGTTATTATTATGCTTAGGTATATTAGTAAACTAATTCAGAGTATTACACTATGGGCAGATTTCATTATCTATATATTATTTAGTCCATTTAAATTTAAGAAATTCCCAATTAAAGTACAAAAAATACTAGTAGTCGAAGAAAGGTTAATAGGAGACTTAATTGTAATAATTCCAGTTCTTAGAGCTTTAAAATTCAAATATAAGGCAGATATTCACCTTTTAATTAATCCAAAAATGGCAGATATTGCGGTCAATCTTCCTTATGTAGATGAAATAAAAACTTCTAAGAGAAGTATAGAAAAAGATTATGATTTAGGCATAATCCTTCATAAAGGTTCATTCTCCACATCATTCGTCTTGCTTAGAAATAATGTAAAATACAGAGTAGGTTGTGCCAAAGAAGGAGTCTTTACAGCAAAAGGTTTTTTTCTTAATAAAAAAACCTTCCCTAATACAAAGGAACAGCACAAAATTGAGGATAACTTAGATGTTATAAGAAGCATTGGAATTGATACACAAAATAAGTCACTTCAGTTAAAAACAAATGAAAAATCAGAACAAAAAATACTCAAACTCTTTAAAGACAAAAAAATTAAAGGCTTAAAAGTTGTTATTCATCCAGGAGCTAATTTCAAATCACATGAATGGATCAATGAAAGATACATTCCAGTAATAGATTATCTTTATAAAAAATACGCTGCCTCCATAATTCTAACTGGTAGTGAAAAAGACAAAAAAATCACACAGTCTATTGTTACAAATTCAAATGTACCTATCTTAGATCTAAGCGGTTCAACGACAATTTCTGAGTTTTTTTCAGTGATTAATAATGCAGATTTAGTTATAAGTGTTGACACTAGTGCAATGCACGTTGCAGCGGCATTTAACAAACCAACAATAGCAATTTTTGGTAATGGCCACCCAAAAATCTGGTATCCATTCACCAAGAAAAGGGTTGTTTTATTTAAAAATTATTCGACTAAAAACATAATGTCTATTGACGTTATTAAGGCAGTAGAGAATATTTTACAAAAATGAAAATCTTATATATAGTACCTTTTTTTTACCCAGTTAAGGGCGGAGCAGAAAATCATATCTATTACCTAGCTAAAGAATTAGTAAAAAAGGGCCACGATGTCCATGTAATCACTTCTAATTTAGATAGAAATAGTTTAATAAAAAAAGAATTTGAAATTATTGATGGGATAAAAATATATAGATTAAAATCATATTTCAGGATAAGTAATTTCGTTTCCTTTTTTCCAGCAGTTTTTACTAAGATAAACAAATTTGATTATGATATACTTCATATTCATGGATTTAGACATCCTCATAACTTAATTGTGTTCTTAACAAAAAAGCCTAAATTAATTACACCTCACTGGCCAGAATATCCTTCAAAAGTTAGAGGTTCATTTTTAGATTTCTTAACTAAGCTGTTTGACTTATTTCTTGCTAAAATAATTTTTCGAAACTGTGATTATATTTGTGCAGTTAACAAGCTTGAAATTGATTGGTATAAGAAAAAATATGGTATCACCGAATCAAAAATTAAGCTTATTCCAAATGGTATTCCAAAAGACTTCTTTAAAAAAGGTAATCCCAACTTCCTTAGGAATAAATATCATATTCCTAAAGGATCACTAATTGTCACATCATTATCAAGATTACATCAGAGTAAAGGTCTTGATTTAATAATTAAAGTTGCTCAATATTTCCCAAATACCTATTTCTTCATTGCTGGATCAAGAGCAGGATATGAAACCTATCTACACAAGCTAATAAAATCAAAAAATTTGAATAATGTTATTATTATTGAAGAACTCGAAGAAAAGTTAAAGTTAGATTATTTAAGTTCCTCAGATATTTTTATTCATCCCAGCTATTATGATGCTTTTGGAATATCAATTCTGGAAGCCTTCAGCCAGAAAAACGCGGTGATAGCTTCTAATGCAGGTGGAATTCCTTGGGTCATAGAAGGGGCAGGTTTATTGTTCAAAACAGGTTCAGAAAAAGATCTTAAATTTAAACTTACAATATTAATAAATGATAAGAAATACAGAAAAGAGTTATCAAAAAAAGGTTATGAAAGGGCCCAGCAATTTGTCTGGGAGGACTTAGCAGTGGATTTAGAAGGCCTCTATAAGAGTCTACTTTAAATAAACCGAAGGATCTTGCACATTTGCCCAATAAAATGCTTTTTTTCTTTGAAGACAATTACTACATTGCCCACAATGGATGGGAATTTTTACTTTATTTCTTCTTTGAAAACCATTAGAAATATAGCAACTATACGTAAAGTGAAAAGGCAGTCCCAATTTATCACCAATTTTAATAATTTCATCTTTATCTTTATCGATAAATGGTGCAATAAATCTAAATTTACCAGAATTTACAGAATAATAAACCAATTTATTTATTTCTTCAATGAATTCTTGAGTTGTATCCTTCATTGGTGCACTTCCCTCAGATTTTAGGCCAATATAAATATCATTACACTTTCTTTCTTTAATAAATATAGATTCAGCTTTTGCAAGACTAGCTAATAAAAAAAGAGAATTTCTTGCGGGTACCCACCATATTTTATTACTATCCCTAGAATCCTTAATATTCTCTAAATTTTCTTTGTTAAATATTCCCACTTTCCCACCAATATTATTGATCATGGATGTACTAAAATCAGACAAGAATCCAAAATCAACATAACTAACAGGTACTTTGAGAATTTGAGATATCATAGAAATACAATATCTTTCTTCTGGATATGCTCTTTGATTATAATCAAAAAAAATAATCTGAAGATCTTTTTTATGACTAACCTTCTTCAGATAATAAATTAAGGTAACACTGTCCAGTCCTCCTGAAACTAAAACTAAAGCCATATTATTTTAGTAAACCTATTAATTCAAAACCTTTTTAAATTGTTTTCTAATTTCAATTCTATGGTTAAAAAATTGGCAAAAGACATCAAAGTAGGAGATAAAATAAAAGTGTATAATGAAATATTTCTAATAGAAAAAATAGAACAGTCCGCCATTGCCAAGCATGGTAAATCTAAAGTCAGATTCGATACAGTTAATGAACAGACAAAGGATAAAGGAGTGATGATAATCCTTGCCACCGATGAATTTGAATTAATTACCTAATAATGATTCATATAATTATTACAAGTTATAACGAACCTTTATCTACTGAACGCGCAATCAATAAGTTACTAGCTCAAAAAATAGAGCAAAAATACAAAATAATTATCCTAGATCCATTTGAAGAAGTGAAAAGATTTATTGAAGAAAAGTTCAAAGATAAAAAACAAGTAGAATTTGAATTAGATGAAGGTTTGGGCAAATCATTTGCATTAAATACTCTTTTTAGAAAAATATATTCTAATAATTCTAATGATATAATAATATTGACTGATGGAGATGTCTATGTTGATCCAAGTGTAGTAAATGAAATTGTAAATGGTTTTAATAATAAAAAAGTGGGAGTAATTTGTGGGCATCCAATTTCTCTAAATAGTAGATCCACAAAATATGGATTCTGGGCTGCACTACAGTTTGAGGTTCTAAATAAATTAAGAAAAAACTTAAATACAGAAGGATTTATGGAAACATCAGGATACCTTTTTGCGATTAGAAATGGAACACTAAAAGGATTTCCAGTAGATTCTTCAGAAGATAGTATCATTCCATACTTATTTTATCAAAAAGGATATTTAATAAAATATTTAGAAGATGCCATTGTATATGTAAAAAATCCAACAAATTGGTCTGATTGGATAAATCAGAGAAAAAGGAATATTAAAGGGCATTCTACTATAAACAAAAATATAAAAGGTTTGAAGGATATTAGGCGAACTAAGACCATGTTCAATGAAATTAAATATGGGTTATTATTTTCTTTAACATATCCTAAGAATATTAAGGAGATTTTTTGGTTATTTCAATTCTATTTGGCTAGATTTTATGTTTGGACTTTAGCATTCTACGAAATTAAATTTAAAAAGAAAAGATATCAAGATGGCTGGCGAGAATCAGAAATAAAGTCTACAAGGACTCTAGATTAGAATAAATTTCTTGGCAAATCCTAGATACATTTTTGTTATCACAATTAATGACCTTAATCCTAGGATTATCAAGCTTAGAAATAACTTTAAACAATTTATCAACTTCTCTTAAAAATTCTCTTTCTTCTTGACTATATACCCTATTATCTCTTTTTTCTATTCTATCTATACAGAGATCAACATCACCAATTAAAATAAAAGTTAAATCAGGAATTGCACCAATATTTTCTCTGATTTTTTGTAATTCCAGATATATCTCTAAAACATCTCTATTCAATTCTTGGCTTAGGGTAATCGCTGCATATACTGCTGTTGTATCTACCCCTCTATCTTGCAACACAATCCTATTCTGATTCAAAGCATTTTCAATTTTATTTTTATATTCTACTATATCAATAGCATACCAACAAAGAGCTTCTGCAAATGTATTTCCTGACCTAAAGAATGGATCATCATTATTAAGTGCTTCCATAATCCTTGCAGAAAAATTAGATAAATTTTCATCAACTAAAAAAAATCTATCAGATTGAAATAGCTTAATAAAATTACTTAATACAAAAGTTTTTCCTACACCATTAATACCCTCAAAAGTTACATATTTCCCTTTTTTTGGTTTTTTAATTAACATATTTAATTAATTCTTTTTTTAAATCTTCTAAATTTTTAACTATTTTTACTGATTTTTCTATCATCAAATTTAATTGTTCTTTATTAAAATATCTTATGTCATCCAAAACTCCTATAATTTTAATATCCTTAGAATAAGCAAAACCTATTTCAAAAGCTGTTCCGGCATCAATTTCTGGCATGGTTAAACAAACTACAACTAAATTAGATTTATTTAAATTTTCAATATCTTTTTGAAATATTTTGTTAGAATTATTTTTATTCTTAATTCCACCATCCCTATGAGGCAGATAAGTACCAATGCCAATATTGGTACATATTTCATCAATATTTTCTAGATAATCCCTTTGGGATTTTGTAAAAATTGGGCCTGCAATATAAATTATTTTTTTCATTGATTTATTAAATCTTATGTCCCCCTATTAGTATATAAAGTAAATAGGCAAACCTTTTAAAATTTTTACTTTCTATTGATTATATGGAATATGAATATATTTGGAATAAAGATTGTAAGGAATTTCACAGTGATTATGCTTGCGATATTCTCGTAGCAAACGATTTAAGAAGTTGCGCGGAGTGCAATTTTTATAATCCATTTTCATTACGAATTTTAATATTAAAACTTGGACAAATAGGGGATGTTATTAGAACAACACCCATTGTTAATGCTTTGCATAAAAAGTATAAAAATCCTCAGATTACTTGGTTAGTTGATGAAAATTCTAAACCTCTATTACTCAATAATCCCAAGATAGATAGGATATTAGAATTTAATCTTAATTCAATTATAAAACTAAGATCTGAAGAATTCGATATATTGATTAACTTAGATATATCTCAACCAAGTACTGGCTTAGCCGAACAAATTAAATCAAAGGAAAAATTCGGTTTTTTTGCAGATAAAAACGGAAATACCACCACTTTCAACAAAGAATCAGAATATTACCTTAATTGTGCACTTTCTAATAAACAAAAACGAGAAAATAGAAAATCCGTCGTAGATATGTTTTTCGAAATTGCGAACCTCCCTACTGAAGATAAGAACTACTTGATTAATCTCAATCCTAATAACATTGAATACATTGAAAAATTCAAATATAATCATGGAATAGAACCTAATGAAAAATTAATAGGGATTAACATTGGCTCTGCAGAAAGATGGCCTTCTAAAATGCTTCATTTAAACCATATAATAAAATTGGTTAAAATAATAGTCTCAAATACAGAATATGAACCATTAATATTAGTTGGACCTCTTGAGAAAAAATTAGGGAAAGATAAACAAATTGTCAAAGAGTTAAGCAAGGAGAATATCCATTTCTATATTAATGACTCTGATAATACACTAGATGAATTTGTAAGTATCATTAATCTATGTGAAATCGTTGTTACTGGAGATACAATGGCTATGCATATTGCAATGGCCTTAAATAAGAAAATCATTGCTTTATTTTACTGCACCCCTCCCTGGGAAATAGACCACAAAGAAAATTTTGTAAAATTAATGAGCCCATTATTAGAAAAATATCTATTTTCTAATGAGTATATCCCAGAACTAATAGAAAGTATTAGTATAGAAGAAATAACAAAACATCTCAATTCTTTCATTAAAAAGGAAAGTCTTTAATAATTAACCTAATCTTCAAAAATATGACCAAGATAGATGAGATAAAGAGCCAGATTAGGGATTCTATAAATACAAAAGAACTACTTTTAGTACAGCAATTGCAGAATATAGAACAGGTTGCAAATATCATAATAAATGCATATAATAATAACAAAAAAATCTTGATTTTTGGTAATGGAGGAAGCGCAGCCGACGCTCAGCATTTTGCAGCAGAATTAATTAATAAATTCAAAATAAAACGAAAACCACTGCCTGCAATTGCCTTAACAACAGATTCTTCAATAATTACTTCAATTGCTAACGACTCTGGTTTTGAAGAGATTTTTCAAAAACAGATAGAAGCCCTTTGCAATGAACAAGACATTGTGATAGCCATAACAACTAGTGATATATCTACAAATAAAAATGGCCATTCTTCAAATATCTATAATGGAATTATTGCTGCAAAATCTAAGAATGCAGTAGTTGTTGGACTCATCAGCTCTCGAGGTAAAGAAATAGGAAAATTAGTTGATTATTCTATCAACGTGCCATCTAATGATACTCAAAGAATCCAAGAAGCTCATATAATGATATTGCATGTCATTTGTGATCTTATCGAAAAGGAACTTTTTCAAGATGAAAAGTCTAGCTAATATAGTAACTGGATTTAAAGATAAAAAAGTTTTAATTATAGGGGATGTTATGTTAGATAAATATCTCTTTGGTAATGTGTCAAGGGTGGCGTCGGAAGCTCCGGTCCAAGTTGTAAATGCTCAATCTTCAAAATTTATTCCTGGTGGAGCAGCTAATTGTGCACTTAACATAGCTTCTTTAGGAGGTAAAGCATTCTTATGTTCTATAATAGGTTCTGATGAACACAGTAAAATCCTACAGAACATATTATATAGAAATAACATTGATTTAAGTGCAGTAAACTGCAATAGAAATTGTAAAACCATTGTTAAAGAAAGAATAATTAGTAACAATCAACAGTTAATTAGAATAGATTATGAAGACACCAAACCATATAATGACATCAACAAATCAGTTATATATAAAAAACTCAAGAGGGTAATCAGTAAAGTAGACTCTATTTTGATTTCTGATTATTGTAAGGGTCTAATCAACAAAGATTTAATTGATTTTATAAAGAAAAATAATGTAAATAAAATACCTATAATAGTAGATCCCAAACCTCAAAATAAATTATTCTATAAAGATATGACTCTTATTACACCTAATTATAATGAAGCTAAGGAGATGTCTAATGGCAATTCTAATCTAAGAGAGCTCGGACTAAAACTAGTACATGAATTAAATACAAATGTCTTAATAACTAGAGGCCCAGATGGTATGTCTTTATTTAATCTAGATGGTTCTATAGTTGATATAGCCACAGAAGCTAGAGAAATTAATGATGTTACTGGAGCAGGTGATACAGTAGCAGCAACTATAGCACTCTCACTAGCAAGTAAAACTAATATGAACCAAGCAATTATCCTGGCAAACCATGCCGCAAGTATTGTTTTAGCTAAATTTGGGACAGCTTCAGTTTCAGCTTCAGAGTTGTTGAGAAAAATATCTTTAGAAAATCAAAAAATTAAAACCATTAATGAATTAATTCAAATTTCCCAAAGTAGCAAAAAACTGCATCAAAAAATAGTTTTTACAAATGGCTGTTTTGATATAATACATCCAGGACATACAAGATTTTTAAAAGAAGCAAAACGTTTAGGGCATATCTTGATTGTTGCAATTAATAGCGATTCCTCAGTTAAGAAATTAAAAGGTAATACTAGACCATTAATTAATGAAAATGAAAGAGCAGAGGTACTATCTTCACTCGAGTATGTAGATTACGTTACTATATTCGATGAACTAGAACCTTCTAAAATTATCAGATTAATCAAACCAGACATATGTACCAAGGGTGGAGATACTAAGGTAATTAATATGCCAAAAAAAGAGAAGGAAGCTATAAATCAAGTTAAATGCAATCTCATGGTATTACCTAAATATGAAGAATATTCCACAAATCGTATCATAAATAAAATAAATAATATGTAATATGGATGAAAATTTAGTAAAAGAAGGATCTGAAGAAAAAATAGAGAACCCACAAAATGTAGTTAAAAAAAATAACGTAAATCCAAAGAAGAAAAATTTCTGGCCGACATTTATAATTATTGCAATAATTATATTTTCTTTTATCATCCGGATAGGGTATTTCATAGATACAAAGGACCAAGTAGTATGGTGGGACGAGGCAGAATATTTAGTAAAAGCTAAACACATTGCTTTTGGTACATCAGATGAAGGATGGAATCCGTTAAGAGAACCCTTAATGTCTATTTTTTGGGCTTTACTATACAAAATAGGAGCAACCGAATTAATTATTAGAATAACATCATTCCTTTTTGCAATACTTTCTATTTACCTTACATATTTAGTTGGAAAAGAATTGTTTAATGAGTGGATAGGTGTGATTTCATCATTTTTAATGTCAATCTATCACCAACACATTTTTTTTACATATAGAATGTTAATCGACATTCCAGCAACAGTTTTCTGGCTTTTGTCTATTTACTTTTTCTGGCGAGGTTTCGTTAAACAACAAGGCAAAAAATATATCTATCTAACCGCTTTATTTCTAGGTCTGGGTTTTCTTGCGCATTATTCATTATTATTTTTAGGAATAATACTATTTATTTTCCTATTAATTACTAGTAGATTCACAATATTTAAAAATAAAGATTTATGGATAGGGTTATTAATAATTATTTTAATAATTAGCCCATATATAATATGGTCCCTGATTAATTATAATACACCACTTCCAAGATATGCAACAGCATATCAATCAACTCAGACTGCAACAGTAACATTTTCTGCATGGAACCACTATTTAAAGTACATAGGAATACATCTTCAACCCCTTTTATTGTTCTTATTTATTTTCGGATCTATTCTATTCGTTACAAATATAATACTTAGCTTAGACCTTATTATTAAAAAGAAAGAAAAATCAACAATAAGTCAATTACTAATATTACTCTGGATATTGATTCCTCTAATTATATATACTTATGTTAGTATTTACGGTAGTGGTATCTCGGAACCAAGATACCTATTATTAATTCTGCCACCAATTAGTATTGTTATAGCCACATTACTACTGAAATCATATAATTTATTGATGAAGAGAAGTAAGCTTATTTCAATAGCTTTCATAATATTAGTAATAGTTTTAAGTTCTATATGGCAGATTAAAGCAGCAGACACTATCATTAATTCTAAAAAGGACGGTCTAACTCCTGCAATAAAACAAGCAGGCTTATATCTAAAAAGTAAAACAGTTCCTTCAGATACTGTTTCTATTAATAGTATGCAAATGGAACTCCAGTATTATTCTGAAAGGAGAGTAATTGGATTTTCTTCAAATGCTTCTGAACTACAAGATAAAATATCTTCAGAAAATATAAAATATCTTGTAATTAACGGATTATACAAAGCAGAAGATTGGACTTATGCATTTCCAGAACAACACAAGGATTTAGTAGAGGAAGATCAAGGGATATACGCAGATCCAGAGGGAAAACAATTGGTCTTATATATTTACAAAATAAAATGAAATTCTTTACAAGTTTGTATAGAAAAATTGTGAATGCACCTTTTAATGAACCTATATTTGTCTCGACTAACAAACCAATTAACTCAAAAATTATTAGATTTATCTATGATTCAATTTTAACAATATTCAAAGCCCAACAAAATTATGTTACTAGCGAAAGAATTGTTGAAATTCCATTTGTACTACAGAATTTAGACATACCAAAAGGTGGAAAAATTCTAGACTTTGGATGTGATGAAAGTAAAATTTCTCTAGAACTAGCTAGTCTGGGTTATTCTGTTACTGCAGTGGATTTCAGTGATTATAACTTCAGTCATCCTAATTTGAAATTTATTAAATCTGATATACTAAAAGTTGATATTGACAAAGCATCCTTTGATGTGATTGTTGCACTTTCTGCAATTGAACATTGTGGCATCGGTTTCTACGGTAATGATATGGGTGACGACTTAAAAATAATTAAATATCTTCATTCTTTGCTTAAAAAAGGAGGCAAATTACTAATAACAGTTCCCTTCGGAAAAAAAGATCAAAACAATCTGCATAGAATCTACGATTTTAGAGCATTAGAGAATTTATTAAAAGACTTTAATATAGTAAAAAAAGAATTTTATATAGGGATAGGAAGAAAACATTGGCTTCCTTGTACTGAAAAAGATTTAGAAAATACTGATTCAATAAAAGTTGGATTTGTTCAAGGGGTTGCGTGTATTGTCTGCAGAAAATCATAAATACTTAACAACTTCATGAACAACCTTATCAACATCCACATATTTTAAACAATTATAATGCCCAAACCTACATTTTAATGTTGCTCCAACTTTATAACAAGGCCTACATAATAAAGGCAAACAAACAATAGTAGTCTTTTCGGTGAGGGGTGCTGTTCTAATTGGATCGACAGGACCTTCAATAACAACTACGGGAATACCTATTGCAGCGGCAATATGCATTAAACCAGTATCATTTGTTAAAAAGGCACTGCATTTTGATATTACGGCTGCAGTCTGGGATATATCATCAGTTGTGACTATTATTGGTTTATTTTTCATAGCTTCATAAATATATTGTTTAAGTTGATCCTCATTTTTTCCACCAAACAATAAAATTTTACATTTATATTTCTCAGATAGCAAATCAGCAACTTTCACAAATTTATCTTTATCCCACCTTTTGTTGATCATTCCTACTTGCTCACTAGAACCAGGATGCAATCCAACAATCCTATCATTCTCCTCGATATTTGAAGTTTTTATAAAATCATTAGCATATTTCATGGAATTAGCATCTATAAAAATATCCAAATTCTTATTTTCTTCAGTGGAATTAATACCTATTAATTTTATCAACTCCAAATTTTCTTCAATTTCATGAAACTTACGATTTATTGGAATTCTTCTAGTAAACAAATATCCTGCAGTCAGAAATTTATTAATTGGATACTTATGGGAAATTCTTTCCTTTCCACCAATTAAAAAATTAACAATTGAATAATAAAATTTATTTGCAGGAAATGGTGTTATGGATACATCATAATTTTCTTTTCTTAACTTTAATGCATAGAAAAAGGACTTTATATGTCCTTTTTTTTGAAACTCCCATAAGATCAGTTTATCAATATTCGAATTATATTTTAAAATATCATAACAAGATTTATACATGACTAAAACATGTATTTCCGCGTCTTTAAAATATGCTCTTATCTCTCTTAATGTTGGAGTGAACATCAGCGAATTTCCAACTCCGGGTAACAAGTGTATTAATATTTTCATTTTTTATACAGAGTATCGTGAATTATATCATAGGTATTTACAAGAAATTTAAATCTAGAATATAATAACCTTAATCGTATCATAGATAGAAACATTTGATAAGAAGTTTTTACTAATTTTAACTTTGATCCTTCTTGATCATGCCAAACTGTAGGTATTTCCACTATTTTAAAATTATTTTTTCGCATCTGATATAACAAATCAACATCAAAACCCCATTGGGTTACTCCAAGGAGGTTAACTGTAGATTTTACTGCCTTACTCCTAAACAATTTAGCACCACACTGAGTATCGGTTATTTGTATATTAAATAAAATCCTAACAAATATATTGAATATCCTGCTAACAATCCTCCTTCTAATGGGTTGTTTCTTATTAATTATTGATTGTTTTGACCATCTACTAGCAACAATGCCATCATTATTCCGTATATTATGTATCAGATCATTGAACGCATTTGGTGGCGTTGCCATGTCAGCATCAACAAAACCTATCAGAGCTCCATTTGCAATTTTAAATCCTTCAATAACTGCACCGCCTTTCCCAATCTTTCCGGGATAATTTCTAGATTGAATATTTTTGAATTTCTTACTTAATGCTTTCACAATTTCTTCTGTTTTATCTTTAGTACCATTAATAATTACCAGAATTTCAAAATTATTTTTATAAATCGCATAAAAATAATTATGGTAATTAATCAGAGTACTAGATATCCTTTTTTCTTCATTATAAGCTGGTATTACTATTGAGAGATCCATTTTTCATCCTACTAAAAGTATAAATAATTAAAAATAAAAATAAACTTAGTGATAATCCAAGTAATATATAGACAACCTGGGCAATAGATTTATGGAAAAAAACAAATAATATAATCTCTAGTATGTTAAATGATACAAGTAAAAATATAAAAGACTTTTTATGAAGTGATAAATTGTAAAAAATAAGCACATATACCAAAGCTAAAACACTCATAAAAATAGCAAATTTACCAAGTAAGGGAGCTATACTCAGAAAATCATTGCCAAATAATAGGCTAATTGTAAACTTAGGAAATATAAAATAAAATAATGTGGCTAATCCACAAAAAGTGGCTACAATTAGTAATGATTTCACAAGAATATTTCTGGAGGGTAGATTTTTCTCATTTAATTCAACAACCTTGGGAAACATAACATACACAATAGAAATGGATCCAAAGTAAATTACCTTTCCAAGCATTGCCAGTGCAGCATAATAACCTGCCTCAATATCACTAAAAAAATGCTTCACTAAAAAAACATCTAGGCTAAACAATAATGTGATACTTAGCATTGCTATTAATACTGGTATAGAATAATGAAAAATTTCTACGCTATTATATACTTTTTCTCCCTTAACTAAATATTTTTTTAATGTATAAAGAGTTATCAAAAAGGGTAGAAAGAAAGCCAGTACAATAGCTATTATAGCACCATTTACTCCTAATCCCAGAAATACTAATAACAATCCCAAAGATAATTTAACTATACCTTGAAAAATCATGCTAGAACCTAACGATTTAAATTTTTGCAGCCCTTGCAATACCCCCCATGTAATAGATAAAAGTAGGGCAAAAATAACTAGTGTACCCATTAGTATAACAGGAGCTAACTGGTCTATTTTTAGAAAATCGGCGATAAATTTACTAAAAAATATATACAGAATGAAGACACCCAAACTTAACCCAAATATCTTCTTTAATGTAGATCTAAGAAGATGATTTATAGAGTTCTGTTTTTCATGGCTTCTTATCTGAGCAATAAATTTTGACATTGTAGTTTGTATTGTATTAAAAGGTACATTAATTATATACAAAATAGTAAGTAAAGTTCCAAGTACCCCATAGCTTGCAGGACCTAAAGTTCTACCAATAAAAAAATGAAAAAAATAACCTGTTGCATTCATTATTAGTGAAGCAATAAAAATAAATAAAGAATGTTTAAAAAAATTATCATTTATTTTTTTCATTTTAGTTTGATCAATTTCCATATTTATTTAAATCAGCCAAATTAAGCTTGAGAAAATCACCTCAATGCATATTATAAAATATGTTATTTGTTTTTCAGTAAACTTACCTGTCCTTGAAAATATGTGGGGTATTGAATAGATCTTAGCATAATAGGATTGTATTTTTCCATCTTTGTAATAACCATAACTATGAGCCCTTAATTTAGCCCTCATCTTAAGAAAGAACTCAATTATAAATGGAATTGAAATAATTATTGCTGTTTTTTCCATATTTCCTAGTATAGCAATAACTGCAATTATAGCTCCGAGCAAATAAGTGAGTGAATCTCCGGGTAATATTTTTGCAGGATATTTATTAAAGATGAAGAATGCTATTAAAGCAGCAAAAGTTAAGAATGCTATTAAAGCAGCAAATACACTTCCATGACTATATGCATATATTCCAAGACTTAAAGTATAGATAATTCCCATTCCGGTTTCTAAGCCATTAAATCCTGCCAAATTATTTACCATATTAGCCGCACCAACAACACCAATAGGTATTATTAATAATGGGTATATAATGCCTAAATCAACATTCCCCCAAGGTAGATTAATCTTAGTAATAGCTGCATTAATAACAACTAATGGAATCGCAGCAGGTAATACCAACAGAGGTTTTTGCCATTGCTTCAAACCACTTGAACTCGAGCTATTTCTTTCTATTAGGGCATCATCCACAAATCCTATAAATGTTATAAGAACGATTGTAGTAATCGCTCCAAATAAAATCAAAGAAAATGAATTATCCTTATAAAAAAAAGTCTGCAAGAATATAAAAAACATTAGACCAATAAAAATACCTGACATAACAGCTAATCCGCCAGAAATAGGAATCAATGGTTTATCCTTCTTATTCATATCAGGTACTACCATCCCTACCTTCCTAAGATATTTAATAAGCCATTTGACAGACAAGTAAGTAGTTAAGAAACTTAAAATACTGGCTATTAAAAAGGCAATTAGCATATCTTTTCCTTATAAAAAAACCTTAAAAATGTTTCTACAAATTTAAGATTCCTTATTTCGCTTAAATAGAATTAAACAGATAGATTATTGTTGAGTAAATGCCCAAAATACCAGTTATAGAGTAGCTCCAGATAAATTTAATTATTATTTGAATTTCTAATTTTAAGAGCTAATTCCAATGCTTCTAGTGTATCATTTATTGGAATTGGTACTTCTTTATTTTTCTCAATACAATCCAAAAATGTCACAATTTCTTTTTTCAAGGGTTCTTCTTTTGTTATATGGATATCAAGTTCAAGAGGATTTCCAAATTTAATCACAAAATCACCAAAACTGTCATATTCAATAGCTGTATTATTTTTATACAATTTTAATTCTTGAGTAATATAATTAATTTCAGCGTAACCTTTAGAACCAGTAACACTTAAATTTCTAATTTTTACAGGAGTCAACCAATTAACCTGTAAGAATGCATTAAAAGTATCAAATTTCAAAAGTATGTCTGCATGATCTTCTTTTGAAGACTTAATTTTATTACCAATTAGAGAGTAGATTGCTGTAGGTTTTCTCTGAAACAAGAAATTAAATATATCCAAGTCATGGATTGCTAAGTCAACAATAACGCTTGCATCTTTAATCTGTGGTGTAGGCAATCCAACTCTTCTCGAAACAATAGTAATTATCTCTCCAAGTTCCTCACTCTGAATTATTTCTTTTAATTTAATTACAACTGGATTAAATCTTTCTAAATGACCTATCATGATTTTTGCCTTTTTTTCTCGCGAAAAATTAATAATTTCTTTTGCATCTTCCACACTCTCAGCTATAGGTTTTTCAAGAAGGATATTACTTACTTTATTCAAACAATCAATTGTTACTTTTTTATGCAATTTTGTTGGTACAGCAATAGTTACAATATCAATATTTTCCTTCTCGATCATATCACTATATTCTTTATAGTATGTGCATTTATATTTATTAGCCATTTCTAGGCCAATCTTTTCATTAATATCACAAATCGCAACTAATTCAGTATTAGGCAATTCGAAATATATCCTAGCATGATGCCTTCCCATATTTCCTATCCCAATAACTGCTGCTTTTATCATGAGAATTAAATTACCTCACTTTCATAGATAAAAGCTAGAAGAAAAGTATAAAAATCTTACCTATCTAATATTTATATGATAAAAAAAGAAGTTCAAATCCATCCAACCGCAGAAGTATCAAATACCGCCCAAATAGGTGAAAATACAAAGATCTGGCATCAATCTCAAATTAGAGAAGAAGCAAAAATTGGAAAAAATTGTATTTTTGGGAAGAATGTGTATATAGATAAAAATGTAATTATCGGAAATAATGTTAAAATACAAAATAATGTCTCCGTCTATGATGGGGTAATTATTGAAGATGGAGTATTTGTAGGCCCACATGTTAGCTTCACTAATGACAAAATACCTAGAGCAATAAATCCCAATGGATCTCTAAAATTGGAACAAAGTGATTGGAAAATTGATAAAACCATTGTAAAGAAAGGCTCATCAATAGGTTGTGGTTCTATAATTTTATGTGGGACCACAATAGGTAGATTTGCTCTGGTTGGTGCCGGAAGTGTCGTCACAAAGGATATACCCGATCATGCATTAGTTTATGGAAATCCTGCAAGGATCCGAGGATATGTATGCATTTGCGGAAAAAAATTGCAACCTCCTAATTCTAGTGAATCCTTAGGATATTGTAATGATTGCAAGATTAGCGTCACGAAGTAGCTAAATGCATATTTGACTTATACCAGTTTATTGTTTCTTTAATACCTTCCGCAAATTTAATTTCAGGTTTAAAATCAATCAACTGTTTTGCTAATGAAATATCGGCAATATGCCTTCTTACATCTCCAGGTCTAGCATCCTTATATATAAATTCTTTATTATAACCTAAATGTTCAGCAATAGATTTAACCACAAAATGCATACTTAGTTCTTCACCAGAAGCTATATTTAATATTTTTCCTCTTGTATTAGTAGAATTATAAACCTTAACAGCTGCAGCTGCAGTGTCTTTTACATAAATAAAATCTCTAGTTTGTTTACCATCACCATATAAAATAATATCATCATTATTTATTATCCTTTTAATAGTTAATGGGATTATCGCTGCAAATTTCCCAGCATTCTGTCTAGGCCCATAATTATTGAAAGGTCTAATAATACTAACATCAGAATTAAATGTCCTATTATATGATAATACCAAACTGTCACTTGCAACCTTACTTGCAGCATAAGGTGTTTCAGCCTCTAGCGGATGCTTTTCATCCATGGGAACATATCTACTGGTTCCATAAACTTCAGATGATGAAAAGTGTATTAAAGTTTTAAATTTATCATACCTTGCCATCTCACATATATTTGAAGTTATCATCACATTTTGATTAAAAGTCCAACTTGGTATTTCTAAGGAAGTTGGCAATGGAATAACAGCTAGATTAAAGACTGTATCCACATTTGCTTTTTCAAAAAAATGCTTTACAAGTTCATAATCAGCTACATTGATTTTAACTACTTCCAAATTTTTGAATTTGGATATTGCATCGCTTAAATTACTTGTCTTCCCAAGAAAAAAATTTGATAGTACATATATCTTTTCAGGATTTTCCTCAATCAATCTGTCTACTAAATGACTTCCGATAAATCCTGCACCACCAGTAACAGCCACAATCTTATTTTTTAATGTCATTTTCCATAAAATCTTTAATTATATTAACCACTTTAGTTGAAACATCATTTTCAAATTCAAAAGAAATTTTTTTTATCCGATTTAGTTCATCATCATTTAATAATTTATCACTCCATTTAATTAAATTTTCCTTCTTATTTGTTGCAAGGATATTTTTTCCTATATCAGTAAGTCTGGTCCATTCAGTTTCATTTCTGGCAACCAAACAGCATTTGTTAAATACAACTGCTTCTTCCTGAACCCCACCAGAATCTGTTACGATAAATCTGCTCGATGAAATTAATTTCAAAAATTCAATATATCCTTGAGGCTCAATAACCTTTATTTTTGGATCTATTGTTAGTCCAAATGATTTTAAAGTATCCCTTGTTCTTGGGTGCAATGGAAACACTACATCAATTTTACTAGATAAATATTTTACAAAATCAACTATTTCTCCTAAGCTCTCTTTATTTGCAGTATTTTCTGCTCTATGTATTGTAACTAATACATAATTATTGTCCGTTAATCCAAATTTTTCAAGTATTTTAGAATCGGTTATAAATTGTTTATTTCTGTTAGTTGCATCAAATACTATATCCCCTACCACATGGATTTGCTTTTCATCAAATCCTTCTCTGATTAAATTATCGTAAGCTACTTTATCAGGAGCTAATAATAAATCAGAACAATGATCTGTTAATATTCTATTTATT
>Ga0209541_10003549_pt1 | contig 28575 bp, 31 predicted proteins | sample RifCSPlowO2_01_FD_184027 | JGI IMG/M metagenome (GOLD analysis project Ga0209541, IMG submission 184027) | Groundwater microbial communities from Rifle, Colorado - Rifle CSP2_plank lowO2_0.1 (SPAdes) (version 2) | ecosystem: Environmental > Aquatic > Deep subsurface > Groundwater | place... | reverse complement strand
TGCGTTGCCCTAGAGGCGCAAAACGCGATACTAGACTTTCTTCACCTCATCAATCGCGCCTTTCATATAAAACTCCTGTTCAGGCACCGCGTCATACTCGCCGTCAAGAATCGCTTTAAAACCTTTGACGGTGTCCTCTCGTTTGACATACGCTCCCGGTGTTCCGGTGAATTGTTCGGCAACAAAGAATGGCTGCGACAGAAATTTTTGAATTTTGCGTGCGCGGGTGACCGTCATCTTGTCTTCATCGGATAATTCTTCCATACCGAGAATCGCGATTATATCCTGCAAGTCCTTGTAACGCTGCAGCACTTTCTGTAAGTTGCGCGCCACGTTGTAGTGCTCCTCCCCCACTACATTTGGATCAAGAATGGTTGATGACGAATCCAACGGATCAACAGCCGGGTAAATACCGAGTTCCGCCAGCGAACGTGAAAGTACGACGGTTGAATCAAGGTGCGCAAACGTTGTTGCTGGCGCCGGATCGGTCAAGTCATCAGCTGGCACGTACACCGCTTGCACGGATGTGATAGAACCCTTTTTTGTTGATGTGATACGTTCCTGCATGGCGCCCATTTCAGTTGCCAATGTTGGTTGATACCCCACGGCTGATGGCATACGCCCCAAAAGCGCCGATACTTCAGACCCCGCTTGCGTGAAACGGAAAATGTTGTCAATAAAGAGCAGGACATCTTTCCCTTCTTCATCGCGAAAATATTCGGCCATCGTAAGACCGGTGAGCCCCACGCGCGCGCGGGCGCCCGGCGGTTCATTCATTTGACCAAAAACGAGCGTCGTTTTTTCCAGCACGCCGGATGATTTCATTTCGTGATACAGATCATTTCCTTCTCGTGTGCGCTCCCCCACTCCGGCAAACACGGAATAACCGCCATGTTCCGCCGCGATATTGCGAATGAGTTCTTGAATAACCACGGTTTTTCCAACACCCGCGCCGCCAAAAAGTCCAACTTTCCCACCCTTCACAAACGGACAAATAAGATCAATGACTTTAATGCCGGTTTCAAACACTTCGGTTTTGGTGGATTGGTCTTTGAATTCCGGCGCCGCGCGGTGAATGGGCCACGTTGTTTTTGTTTTGAGCGGTTCTTTTATTTCATCAATAACATTACCGGTGACATCAAACATGCGGCCGAGCGATTCTTTGCCGACGGGAACGGAAATTGGCGCGCCGGTATCTATAACTTCCTGCCCGCGCTCCAAACCGTCAGTTGTCGTCATAGCAATCGTGCGCACCGTGTTTGCGCCCAAATGAAGCTGTGTTTCAAGCACCAACGTGCCGCCTCCAGGCAGTTTTGTTTCGAGCGCATTCAAAAGAGACGGAAGTTCTTTTTCAAACCTCACATCAACGACGGGGCCAATAATTTGAGAAATGAGTCCTGTGTTCATAGCAATTAAGCGAGCGCGGCGGCGCCACCGGCGATTTCTGCAATTTCCTGCGTGATCGCGGCTTGACGCGCCTGATTATACGTTAAGGTTAAATCCTGGGTAATATCGTCTGCCGCGTCCGATGCATTTCTCATGGCAAGCATGCGCGCGGAGTGTTCTGACGCAACGGCCTCCAAGATGGCATGATACACCTGCGTCTCTAAAAATCGCGGCAGCATTTCTTGGTACACCAGCGCCGCCGACGGTTCAAAGAGATATTCTGTTTCCTCTTCCGCCAAAGGCGGATGCGCCTTTGGCGCAGGTTGGCGCGGCGGCATGCCGTCTGTGGAAAATAAATGAGTCATCGGTAAAATATGTTGTATGGCCGACCGTTGGATAAGCGCTGATTGAAAATGCGTGTAAATGAGCGTGACACGATCAACGCGTTGCTCGTTAAATTCTTGGAGCGCGAGTTGTCCAAGCGGACGTATGGTGAGAAAATCTATCGCGCTCGTGATGTCAGGGAAGTCCGCGACAAGTTCAACACCGGCTTTAGCCAATTGCGCACGGCCTTTTTTACCTACGGTTACCGCTTTCACCACGCATCCTTCGGCTTGTCTGGCGCGTATATACGCAAAAGATTCTCGTATGACGTTAGCGTTCAGTCCACCGCACAATCCACGATTAGACGTAATAACAATCACCAGTTCTCTTTTCGTGCGTTCCGGTACACGAAGCAACGGATGAAGTGTTGACTGTTTTTTTTGCGCGACCCCCGCCAAGATTGCGCGGGCGGCATCGTTATAGGGGCGGCTGGTGATAGCCGCTTCCGTTGCTTTCCGCATTTTTGACGCGGCAACAAGCTCCATCGCTTTCGTTATTTTGCGCGTATTCTTTACTGATTTGATGCGGCTGCGAATGAGTTTAGTGGCGACGGGCATATCAAAGCGTGCTTTTAAAATCTTCAATCGCTTTTTTGATAGCTTTCTCAACCTCTTCCGTCAATTCTTTCTTTTCAAAAATCATATCCAACATTTTTTTCTGCGCCGTGTCTAGATATTTGTGAAATTTTTGCTCCCACTCGCCTACTTCTGGTGTCGGCACATCATCCAGATAGCCGTTTGTGACCGCGTATAGAATACACACTTGGTGTGCCACGTCCATGGTGTCGTACTGTTTTTGTTTCAACACCTCAACCGTGCGACGGCCGCGTTCAATTTGCTCGCGCGTTTGCGGATCAAGGTCCGTAGCAAATTGCGCGAATGCTTCCAGTTCACGAAACTGCGCGAGTTGTAAACGCAATTTTCCCGCAACTTTTTTCATGATTTTTGTTTGTGCCGCACCGCCAACACGCGAGACGGAAAGTCCCACATTCAAAGCGGGACGAATACCACGATAAAACAAATCCGTTTCAAGATAAATTTGCCCGTCAGTAATGGAAATAACATTTGTTGGAATATACGCGGACACATCCCCTGCCTGTGTTTCAATAATGGGCAAGGCCGTCATTGAACCGCCGCCGTTTTCTTTATTCAATTTTGCGGCGCGTTCAAGCAAACGCGAGTGCAGATAAAAGACATCTCCCGGGTATGCCTCGCGGCCCGGCGGGCGGCGAAGCAACAATGAAATTTCGCGATATGCCCATGCCTGCTTTGAAAGGTCGTCAAAAATAATCAAAACATCCTTGCCTTTATCCATAAAAAATTCTCCCATGGCGCATCCGGCGTACGGTGCGATAAAAGAAAGCGATGCCGGATCTGACGCGCCCGCCACCACCACAATGGTGTACGCCATGGCGCCGGCTTCTTCTAATTTTGCCACGATGCGCGCAATTTTAGATTCTTTCTGTCCAATAGCAACATAAATACAAATCATGTCCTGCCCCTTTTGATTGATGATGGTGTCAATCGCAACGGCGGTTTTTCCGGTTTGGCGATCGCCAATAATCAGTTCACGTTGACCGCGACCGATGGGAATCATGGCGTCAATGGCTTTGATGCCCGTTTGCACCGGCTGATTAACCGATTGTCGTTTCATCACGCCCGGCGCAATTTTTTCAACCGGATAAAATTCTTTTGTTTTTAACGCGCCCTTGCCGTCAATTGCCTCGCCGAGTGGATTAACAACACGCCCCACAAGCTCGTCACCAACCGGCACGGATAAAATACGGCTCGTGCGTTTGACCGTATCCCCTTCTTTAATACCGGAATAATCGCCTAAAATCATGGCGCCCACCGTTTCTTCTTCCAAATTAAGCGCCACACCCATGACACCGCCGGGAAATTCCAACATTTCAGACGCCTGACAACGCGCAAGGCCGCTCATGCGCGCGATGCCGTCACCCACTTCTCGCACCGTTCCAATTTCAGCAACAGCAACTTCCTTTTTAAAAGTAGCCAATTGTTTTTCAAGATGTTCTACGATGGTGTTGGTGTGCATACGGTGAAAAGTTATGCGATCAATTGTGCCGTTAAACGTTGCAATTGCGCCGTGACGCTCATATCATATACCACATCATTCACGCGCGCGATGACGCCGCCGACAAGCGCGGGATTTTGCTTTGTGATAACGGTAGCATCGGCACACGATAAGACCTGTTGTATTTCAGCGATCAACGCTTCCGATACTGGGTGCGCGCTTTCCAAAACGAGTTCCGATTTCCCTTCTTGTCGCCGCGCCACATCAGAAAAACATGCCGCGATGCGTTCTCCGCGATGGAGCATGCCGTGCGTATGCAAATATTCCACAAACACCCGCACGCGTTCTGCGATATTCTCGTCGGTTGCATCGCGTGTTATATGCCAAAGCGCGCGCGCGAGTTCCGTGTCAGTCACCTTATTTTTCATACTTCTTTTTTCAACACGGAACGAATAAATTCCTCGTTTTCTTTCGTGCTCATCTTTTCTAAAACCACGCGTCGCACCGTTTCTGTAATAAGCGCGGCAGCGCTTTCTCGCACCGCGCGCATTGAGGCGTCTTTCTCTGCGTTAATCTGTGTACGCGCGGACGCAAGGAGGGTCTGCATATCTTCTTCCGCTTTCTTTTTCATGACTACCGCGCGGGCTTCCGCGTCCTTTTTCCCTTGCTCAATAATAGCAATGGCTTCTTTTTTTGCCGCGTTGATTTTTGTACGATACTCCTGCTCGGTTTCTCCAAGACGCGTTTCAATTTTTTTCGCATTATCCAGTCCGTCCGCGATCGTTTTTTGCCGCTCATGCATGATGCGGAGTAGGGGCCGATACGCCCATCGCCACAACACGAAGAGAATCACCGCAAAGTTGATGAGCTGTGCGATGAACAGTTTGAGGTTAATGCCGAGGGTTCCAATAGGACCGGTTGCCGCCTCGGCGTCACCCACCGCTTCCGTTGCCGCGTGAACGACCTCTATAAACATACTTCCTTACAAGGTAAACACCACGACGAGTGCGTAAATGGCGATTGCTTCCGCGAATGCGGCGCCAAGCAACATCGGCACAAACAATTTGCCGGATGCTTCCGGATTGCGACCAATGGCTTCCATCGCTTTTGCCACAAGCATTCCGATGGCAATGGCCGGCGCCGCGCCACCAAGTGCCATAGTCATTCCTTTGACCAAGATACGCATGGTCTCTGCATCAAGATTTTCCATAAAATATACATTAGTGTGGCTCTGATGTTGCCACGGTTAAATAAACGAGAGTTAGCATAGCAAAAACCATCGCTTGAATCAACCCCACAATTAATTCAAGCGCCAAAAAGGGAACCGGCACCAAGAAGGCAATCAATCCGGCCATCACGGTTAACAGCACCTCGCCCGCAAAAATATTCCCAAACAACCGGAGCGAGAGAGACACCATTTTAGCAATTTCGCTGATAATTTCAAGTAGTCCCACAAAAAATTCAATCAGAGCCGTAAAGATTGCCATAGGCCCCTTTTTAATACTGTGAAAAATATGCCCCAGTCGGATGAATTTGCCGATGTGTTTAAAGAAGCCGATGGTAACGATGCCAAAAACGTGCGAAAGCGTCACGGCAAGCACACCCATCGCAAGCGTCATATTGAGATCACTATTTGCAGGTCTGAACAGTGGCACCAATTCTATCTCGCCATGCACGCGGAGCCACATGCCAATTGATCCAATCCCCGGAAAAATGCCAATCCAGTTTGAAAAGATAATAAAGAAAAAGAGTGTGCCAACAAACGGCAAGAAGCGTTCTGATTTTGCGCGATCATCGGTTACTTGATCAAAAAATTCCAACAATCGTTCCAACAACCATTCAGCTACATTCTGTAATCCACGCGGAATACGGGTGATTCGCGCGCGGAGTGTTCCGGCAATACCCACAAAAAACGCAAGCGCAATCCACGCGTTAATCATCGCGTTGGTGACCGGGAGTGATCCAAGATGAAACAGTGATTCAGCCGCAAGTGGAGGCAGTGCCATATTATTTTAACTGTTGATATTCCTTGCCGTAGCGTTTTGCCTTGCGATAGATGAGCATACCGGACGTAAAGGCGGCCAGTACAAATCCGGTAATCAGTAACCACGGGGCGGTATCAAAACGAGCATCTAAACGTTTGCCAAGATATGCCAGTATCACAACGGGAAGTGCCAGGGTTATGCCAAAATCACCGGCTATGCGCAGTCCAAAAAGCCAATAACGGCGATCGTTCATAAAGCGCACCTAGTATAGACGATAGCGGCAAAACTTTCAAGGGGATAAGTTTTTTATGGTTTTTGGATAAAGAGGTTTGCGGCATTCTCCGCGGTAGCCGCCTCCACAACACTCGCGTCAATTTCTTTTAGTTCAGCGATTTTTTTGACCACTTCCTCTACCATCCACGGCTCGCATTTTTTGCCGCGATAGGCGGCGGGCGCAAGATAGGGCGCATCGGTCTCTACCAGCAGGCGTTCTAGCGGTACGCGCCGCACCGCTTCAAGCAAACGCGCTTGCGTTTCCGGATTGCTTGCTTTTGGCGGAAAGGTTATGACCCCGGTAAAACCGATGTAAAATCCAAGCGCAATCAAGCGTTCTACCTCTTCTTCATTTCCGGTAAAACAATGCACGGTGCCGCGCACGATGTTTGCGCCATACTGGCGCTCTATCACATCCGCAAGTTCACGATATGCCTCGCGGCAGTGAATAATCAGCGGCTTCCCCACTTCTTGCGCGAGCGCGATGTGCGCCAAAAAAACGTCGTGCTGTTTTTTGATGACGACATCGCGCGGCACATCATCCGGCATATGGTAAAAATCCAAACCGGTCTCCCCTATCGCCACTACTTCTGGCGCGCGCGCGAGGGCGCGATAATAATTGGCATCAAAATCCTCTTCACGGCTTACAAATGCCCCTTCTTGTTCATCAACAAAACGCGGATGCAAATGCACGGGATGCAGTCCCACGGACGCAAAAATATATCCGGGATTTTTCTGCGCGAGTTCAAGAGCCGCTCGGCTGGTATCTCGTTGCGTGCCGACCGCTATCATCCGCATGCTTCGCTCGTTGCAACGAACCAAGACCTCGTCGCGATCCTGATCAAACGCCTTAAAATGCAGGTGGCAATGGGTATCAAAATAGCTCATAACAGTTGCAACAGCTTGGAAAACAGCCAGGGAAATTGTGCGACGATGCGATTTACAAGTGGTTCCGTCCAATCAATGACTTGTGACGCGTTAATCGCGGGCGCAAGCGAACCGGCGAGTGGAAATTTTTGTACCAAATATACAAAAAGACCAAGTACAATGAGTCCTTCAATAAAACCAAGCGCCGCGCCGGAAATTCTATTGGCGAGGCGGCCGAAGGGAATGAGCCGCAAAAATTTTTGCGCAAACCAGAAAAGCGCGCCAATGACGCGCGTGACCGCCACAAACAGAATAAAGAACACCACGATGCGCGCGGTATTCTCACTCCAGTCAGAGCGCGTTATAACCCACGCCGCAATGGGCTGAAAATAGTGTCCTGCAATATACGCTCCGGCGATAGTGCCCACAATGGAACCAACGGATTGAATCAAACCGAACCACAAACCAAAAAGCGTAAAACCAAACAGGATACATACGATGATGACGTCAAAATAGGACATATTACAAACGCGGGAACAACGGCTCTGTCTTCAGGTTTTTAATTTGTTTCAGCATTTTTTCAGATGTTTCCGGCATAAACGGTGCGATAAGATGCGCAACATGAAATAATTCGGCAAGAATTTCCCCTACACACGTCTCACTTTTTTTAAACGCAAGATTTTCCCATGGTTTTTCATCGGTCAATCGTTTATTCGCTGTCGCGATGTAATTCCATACAACATCAAGCGCAGTGTGAAACGCAAAATTTTGCATCGCCTTGTGATACGCGAGCCATATTTTATTCATTCGTTTCGGATGGGCCATGGTAACGCGCTTTGGTGGTGATCCGTAGCCGCCTTTCACCGAAAGCGTAATTACGCGCATGAGCAAATTTCCCAAATTATTCGCGAGGTCGGTTTCGTAGCGCTTTTGCAAACGATCAAACGAAAAATCTCCATCTTCACCAAAAGTGATTTCACGCAACAAGTAGTACCGCAACGTATCGTTACCGTATTTTTTCACGATAACCAGCGGATCTATAACATTGCCCAACGACTTGCTGATTTTTTGTCCGTCTATGGTAAAGAAACCGTGCGCAAAGACGGTTTTTGGCAACGGTAAGCCCGCAGACATCAGCATGGCTGGCCAATAAACACAGTGAAATTTAATGATGTCCTTTCCGACGATATGAACATCCGCGGGCCACAAATTTTTGAATCGTTTTTCATCCGCGCCGTAACCGATAGCGCTAATGTAATTAATGAGCGCGTCAAACCATACATACACCGTTTGTGATGAATCACCGGGAACCGGTATCCCCCATTCCAGATTCTTGCGGGAAACGGAAAAATCATTCGTGTGGTCGCGCAAAAACGCGACTATTTCGTTACGGCGAGAAGCCGGCTGGATAAACTCCGGATGTTTTTTTATGTGTTCCAAAATCCGTTTTTTATAACGTGAAAGACGGAAAAAATAGTTCTCTTCGCTTAATTTTTCCGGTTTGCGTTTGTGATGAGGGCACAAACCATCTACCAAATCTGATTCAGTTACATATCCTTCGCAGCCTACGCAATACAAACCGTCATACGTTGCTTTATAGATGTCCTTGCGGGCAAGACAAGCAGCCCAAAATTTTTCAACCGCTTTTGTGTGGCGTTCCTCGGTGGTGCGGATAAAATCATCGTTGGAGATATCCAATTTTTTCCAGGTCTCTTGCCATTTTTTTGACATCGTATTCACGTAGTCCCGTACGATGGTGCGAGTACTGGTTGCGCGTTCAGGATGAATTTTCAAGGCGGACTCAACATTTTTTTGAGCATTTTCATCGGTTCCGGCCAAAAAGAACACCTTGTTTCCTTGTTCACGATGATAGCGAGCCAGCACATCCGCAACAATAGTTGAATACGAATGGCCAATGTGTGGCACATCGTTTACATAGTAAATGGGAGTGGTGAGATAGAACTTTTTCTTTTTCATGGGGCTATGACAATCGTAAATTCTCCGCGCGTTTCTTTGAGTTGCTCTTTGATATCTTTAATGGTTCCGCGATAGATCGTTTCAAACTGTTTGGTTAACTCGCGCGCAATAATGAGATGACGATTCGGCGGCACTAACTGCTCTAATTCTTCCAGCAATCGTCCGATCCGATGCGTTGATTCAAAAAATACCGCTGTCTGCTTTGCACCCGCCACCTTCTTCAAAAATGCTTCACGTCCTTTTTTATGCGGCAAAAATCCCAAAAACACAAAATTGTCTGCCGGAAAGCCCGAAACTGAAAGCGCGGCAGTCACTGCAGACGGCCCGGGCACGGTAACAATAGTATGCCCTGCGGCAACGGCTTTGGCAACGAGCCGTGAGCCCGGATCAGACACGGCCGGCGTGCCGGCATCGGTTACATACGCGAGGTTTTTACCCTCATCAAGAAGCGCAATAACCTTGCGCATCGCCGCTTCTGTCGCGTGCTCCTCACAGGAAATGAGCGGTTTGTGTATATCAAAATGCGCGAGGAGTTTCCGCGTGTGACGCGTGTCTTCAGCAACAATAGTGTCAACCTGTTTTAACGTCTCAAGCGCCCTCAGCGTTATATCCCCCAAATTGCCGATGGGTGTTGCAACAATAAAAAGTGATGCCATACTTACGGTTGGTTTGGCGGCCACATTTGGTTCCCCTCTTCATCAAACACGGAAATAGCGTTCACGGGGCATGATTGCGCCGCAAGCAGAAGCGTTTCATCGTCGTATTTTTCCGGGTCTACCAGGTACGCTTTGTTTTCCGCATCAAGCTGAAATGAACCCGGCCCAACCGCAACACAACTGGCCGCGCCAATGCACGCATCGCGGTCTATGACGATCTTTTTATACTTACCTTTTTTACGAAGACCAATATCTTGATTGTTTTCTCGTTTTACGTCGGGCATACGCTATATTCCAAGAAATGCGTCGTCGTTCAAATTGAGATTTTTAAACTCACCTTTGGTGTAATCCCCCGGCGGGAGTTTACACGCCTCTTCAACGCGCGCCACCGCCTCTGATGGTATCATGTTGGACAGAATATTACCATTCACCGCCACATTGTTTGCTTCTACCCATAGTATTTCTCGCTATAAAACCGAATCAACTGTTCAATATCCGGAATGGCCTCGGGCGAACCGATGCCGACTTTTAACTTTTTTTGCACTTCCTCAAGCGTAGTCGCGCCTTCCAAAACCGCTTCTTCAATATCGTGGTCAGTGATATTCAATTTTTCATCAATCACGCGGCCAGTTTCATTGATGATGCGACTATACTGCTCCGTGTTGCGAAAATACGTATTGACTGCTTTGCGAAATGCTTTATCCATGAGTACTGAACAATGAATTTTTCGATTTGGCAAGCCTCCCAATCGTTCCATAATATCTTGTGGTTTTATTTTTAATGCTTCTTCGAGCGAAAGGCCGCCGTTTTCTGTGACCATTACAGAAAACATAGAACTCGCCGATATTGCACTCCCGCATCCGAAAGTTTTCCATTTCAAATCAACGATCCGCTCGGTTCCTCTATCTACCTTTAACCAGATGTCTAAAACATCCCCACACGCCGGGCTACCCACGGTTCCCCGCGCGTCAAACGCATCTTCTGCCGGTTCTTCCAGCAATAAATTCCGAGGATGGAAAAAATGATCCTTGACAATCGGCGAATACACCCACGATTGCCCGGTTTTTTCATTTACCACATCGCTACCCTGTTTTTGCGCTGACATATTGAAAATTTTATAACCACTGCCAGAAAACCCCAGCCTTTTAAGGCTGGGGATGAATGGTAGCCTGTAGCGAGGCAATGAAATTGCCGAGCGGAAGCATAAATGGCATACTAATCCCCGAAGCCCCGCCCTTTAGGGCGGGGAGATGGGTTCGCTCTTTGCACCTCTTTTATAATTTCGTCAGCTAACACACCTATATTCCATACCTTACGACGATAAAAAGTGCGGCTTATGTGCCTCACGATTTTTTCATGTTCAGGGTATCCAAGCGATTTTAACTTAAAACAGTTAAGCCATGCCGGTGAATTTTGGATTATAGTATTAAAAATTTCTGATATATTCCAGACAAACAAATTATGTTTTGGATAACGGTATTTTGGATAACGCGTGTAAAAATAATCATAAAACATAAAATGGAGCAACTCGTGCGCAATCACAACAGGAATATATCTAGGAGTACGATGCCAAAATGGAATCTGGAATGTTTTATCTTCTAGAAAACGTGGATACATGCCCCAAATCGTGCCAAAGGCAATATATTTACCTTGTGGCCATTTGCGGCCATCAAAGAGTGTATCAACAAGTGAAAAATAATGGGGCGCAATTTTTTCCCAACGTTTCTTGTGCTGCTCTAAAGCACGATTCATAGCTGTTCGCTTGGCGCGATATATTTTATTAATAAAACAATCCAGTACCTTTTCACTTTTTATTTTGTATTGTTTATCTTTGTTAAAATATGTTTTAAGTTGAGGATACTTATTAAAAACTGCCCAATTTAAATTCCTGCCGTTGTCATACTTGGCATCTTTTGTAAAAGCATGTAAAGTTTCAACATCTTTTTTTGTGCTTTTGCGGAATGTAATGTTGGGGTAAGACATAATAGATAATAAAAATTGAGGGAGACAAGTATCTCTTGTTCCCCCTCAATATAGCAAGTATTTGACGCTTTCTCAACTCGCGACGGTTGTCATTCATTGAGCTTGGCGTATGCATCCCAGACCAACCACTCCAGAATTTGCTTGCTGTGGTAGCAGGCGCGTTCATCGAGGTTATACCGGCTACCGGTTTTTAGCTCGGCGCTCGCGGGACAACCTCCACCGCAAATTCCAAGGGCTGGACAATTCATGCACTGTTGCATGAAAAACGGTGACCGATCACGCCAATCCGCGAAGAGTACTTCAAGGAGATCATGATGTTCCGCATCATATACAGAGCGCGGAAAATATGTTCTCGGCTTGACGAAGTCCTGGCAGACACCGATGCGTCCGTCAGGAGCGACAACAAGTTGACGACCCACCACGCCGCAGTCCGCATACATTGGTTCTTGATCCACGAATGCGCAAACTTTCCGCATGACACGTTCTTCATAGAGGCCGATCTCGCGGAACCGCTTGAAGGCATTAATTTGACACTCCACTGCCGCACGATAGTAGTCGTTAGACAACATCATGTTAGGGGTGAAGTGGAGCAGATTTAGGCTTATGCCGTCTGCTGTGCGGAATTCTCCGTCTGTGAAGAAAGCGAGAAACTCGTCGAAGTGTTCGATTGCTTGCGGCGTCAAGGTCACTGACAGTCCGACGCTTACACTGTGTTGTTTAAGCAGACGGAATGCGGCAGTGATGCGTTCCGTAACGCGTATATTATGGCGCTTCGGAATTCGGTAAAGGTCGGTGATATATGCCGGGCCGTCAATCGAAAGTCCAACAGTGACATTGTACTTAGCGAAAAGTCGTGCGTCTTCCTCGTTGAGGAGCACGCCGTTGGTCACGATTGCAATTTGGCAATTGTCGGGCAAAACGCCATGTGCCTTGAGTTCGTTAGCATAGGACACCGCCTCATATACCGCCTTGCGGTTTGCCAATGGCTCGCCACCATAGAGGTGAATCACCTTCTTTTTTTCTGAATTGCCGTGCTGTGCCGTCATCGTCGCAAATAGATCGAGTGCCTTGGTGACCGTCTCTTTGGTCATCTGCGTCGTTCGAAACGGATCCGTAAGCAATGGCGTTTCTTCAAAGCAGTAGGTGCACCGCAGGTTGCAACCATCGGTGACGAGTAGGTAGAGCAGTTCGAGTGACATTTCAGATTTGAGGTGTTCGCGCATTCCAGTAAATGCCCGCTCGTCGACGGCTTGATTTTCAACAAGTAACCCTTGAGAGACGAGAAGTTGCGCGAGTTCATTCTCACCGACATCGTTCGGTGAACGTAGCTTTTCCATGTAGTCGTGTAATTCCTCGGTAGGAATATACACTACCCCAAGGGTCAGCGAGTTCACAAGTGCCGAAACGTCATCTTGATGCAACACATGACACCAACTGGAAAGTTGCATGGCACATTCTCCTTTCTTGATAAAGATGTGGGGGGCGGAAAGAGTTTTCCTTCCGTCCCCCTGGTGTTGGTCTTGTGCGACCGCTAGCTACAGCGCGTGCACGACGTGTAGCAGCACTTGAGATCGCAACTGGGCTTGGGGATGTTCCCCAGGATCTTCGCGCGATCACTGGCCTTGAGCACGACAGGCTTCGTGTTTTTCCGCGGCTTGTCCATGTCGTTCTCCTTTCTTGCCTACAATCTTTTGTTGCTTTTTGGGTTGAAAATTCACCGTGAATTTTCATTTAACGTTATTGACCCAGAGGAGCAATAAAAGAAATAGGACTTGGGGTTGGATGTTAAAGAACTAACGATACCTTATCAATACACCTCCATTTTGTCAAGGATAAAAAATAGCCCCAAATAATTATCCGCGAAGCGGATAAAAACTTTTAACGGGCGGCGCGTATGCGGCGCCCGTTAATGCGAAACCGGAGTCCGAGCGTAGCGAGGATTCCGTATATTCACTTCCTCCCCATCCAATGCGGCATGCCGTCACCGGCAAACGCCGCGGCAAACACGGGCTTTTTGGCATCCTCTTTCGGCCTCCCCTGCTCATCCAACTGCAAATTCACGGGCGAAATTTCACGCAAGCGCTCCACCACGGCCGGCAATATTTTCATAACATAGTCAATATCCGATTTTTTCGTTTCACGCCCCAAACTAAACCGGATGCTCCCGTGCGCATATTCATACGGCTTGCCGATGCCGACAATCACATGCGATGGGTCAAGCGATTCAGACGTGCACGCAGATCCAGTAGAAAGCGCAACGCCATACTCATCCATATACAACAACAGCGCCTCGCCTTCAATATCTAAAATACTCACGTTCAGATTATTCGGCAGACGTTCTTCCGGATGGCCGTTGAGAACAACCTTAGGAATTTTTCGCCGGATTTCCGCCCACAAATAATCGCGCAGCTTGATAAGCCGATTAGATTCCTTTTCCTTCATTCCCTGCGCGCGTCCAAGCGCCGTCGCAAGCCCAACAATCCCCGCGACATTTTCTGTGCCGCCGCGAAAACGCATCTCCTGTCCCCCGCCGTAAATAAGCGGCTTCACACGCACCGTATCTCGCTTATACAAAACGCCCGTGCCCTTCGGCCCGTAGATTTTACTGCCGTTAATCGTCATCAAATCAACGTGCAATTTTTCTACGTTTAATTCACAGTAATCGGCCGCCTGACACGCATCGGTGTGAAAAAACGGCGGGTCTGTCGGTTTACGGTCATGCTCCTGTTTCCAGCGCATAATGGCGCGGCCGATATCCGCAATGGGTTCTATCGTGCCAATCTCGTTATTCGCATACATAATCGTAACGAGTATCGTGTCGTCGCGAAGCGCCGCAATCACCTGTTCCGGGGTTACCAATCCATACTCATCAACCGGAAGATAGGTGGTATCAAATCCTTCTTTTTTCAGCGCTTCTACGCTGTGCAGAATCGCGTGATGTTCAATAGACATCGTAATAATATGCTTTCCGCGATCCGCGTATTGTCGCGCAATGCCAAAAATGGCGAGATTGTCGCTTTCGGTGCCGCTGCCGGTAAAAATAATGTTGCGCGGTTGCGCACCGAAAATTCGCGCGACACTCTCGCGCGCATTATCCACGGCCTGTTTTGCCTCACGCGCCACTTTATATAAACCGCCAGGATTACCGTACTCGTCTTGCAAAAACGGACTCATCGCTTCAAAAACAACCGGATCCATCGGCGTCGCGGCCGCGTGATCTAAATAGACGGTTCGTTTGGTTTTAATTTTTGGAAAGGAGGTAAATTTCATTGACAATTAACCCGTATCCACCTATAATAGCCACAAAATCCGTTTATGTCAACCCCAGAAAAATACACCGCGACGATTAAAGAAAAAAGGTGGCTCACGAGCGATGTCTTTTTTGTTACACTTGAATTAGACCGCCCGATGCAATTCAAAGCCGGCCAGTTTGTGATGCTTGATTTGCCACAACCCGGCGAGCGGCCGCGGCCGTTTTCTATGGCGAACGCGCCCAAAAAAAATGGCTCTGGTACTATTGAAATTTGTATGAAGCGCTACGAAACGAGCGTCACAGCGCCCTATTTAGATAGTTTGCCGTCAAATTCCTCCGTGACACTTCGCGGCCCGTTTGGATTTTTTACGCTCCGCGATTCTCCGCGGCCTGTATTTTTTGTGGCAACCGGCGTCGGCATCGCGCCGATTCTTGGCATGATGCGCGATGAGCAAAATAAAAAAACAAACCGCGATATGCAGCTTTTGTTTGGCGTGCGCTATGATACTGATTGTATTTTCATGGATGAACTGGCTGCAACACTTCCCCACTGTACGATGACACTCTCACAACCATCTGACGCATGGAAAGGCGCTCGCGGCCGCGTGACAGAACATCTTAATGCGCTCGAACGTCCTGAACAATTTGACTTCTATCTCTGTGGCAATCCTGATATGGTAAAAGAAACGCGCGACCTTCTTCTCTCCCGCAACGTCTCGGCAGAACGGGTTTATTTTGAAATTTTTTAATTTCCATCAGCTACCGAACACTTGACTCCATACCCCCTTGTGAATGGAAGTAAACAATGAAATTATAGCTCATTTAAAGTATAATCACCACGAGTTCGGATATCCGCTAGTTGATGCGTAATAGCGAAAAGCCAAAAATTTGACAATTTTTGATATTTTTGGTAATTTGCTATTATAGGGTCGAGCGTAACTTTATTTAATCAACGTTTATTATTAACTAACAGAATTATGACGGAAAAACCACGTGGCGAAATGCCCGAAGCACAAAGAGAGAACAAGCCGCTAGACGCGGCAAAGGCAATTGTCGAGGCAACGGAAAAACACATTGCTGATCAAAAAGATCTCAGCGATAGAGAAAGAAAACTCGTCATTGAAGCAATACACAACGCGAAATTTGTTGTGGTAGATGCGATTAAGGATATGCTTCATGATAAAGAAGGGTGGGACGATGTCAATCGAGTTCGTGATCTCCTAAATTATGGTTGGGAGAAAAATGAAGACTAAAGTTACGCTCGAACGCAAATTACCAAAAATACACGACCGCCTGTGAGGGCGGTCGTTGCTTTTCGCTACAAGGCATAACACCGAGTATGCGGTTCGCGCTTGGCTAACGCCAAATGCTCACCCAAACCGCGCTTATTGAAATCGTAGGGCTGAAGTGCTAAAATAGACTTATCCGAAAGCGAAAGTTTGTCCTGTTTACAAGGGCGCGGCAGCGCATGTCCAGGAACGTTGATACATAATAGCGAAAAGCCAGAAATTGTTTGACAATTTTTTGATGTTTTGGTAATTTGTTATTAACGGTCTGGCATAACTTGATTTAATCAACGTTTATTATTAACCAACAACACTATGACAGAAAAAATGAGAGGTGAAACGCCGCCATCGAAAGAACAAATTCCAGAGGAAATTGAAATATTGAGAAAGGCACTTAAACGCGAATTAGGAATGGAACTCGCAGAATTCAATGAGAACGGACAACGTCCTGTCAAGGGATATGAATATATCCAGTTTACTCGTGGGAATCCTGAAAATAAATGGGCTTGGTCTTCGGCCAAAGATGATGTTCAAAGTTCCAAATTTACTCTTGGCGAGGCAGATGATCTAAGAAAGGCTGGAGAAAAATTAGCGGAAGGGATCAGACTATTTCGTGCAAATAAAATTGAGTGGATGCAATTATCACAGGAAAACTGGTAATGATACAGAAAATTACCGAAAAGCAATGACCGCCCTCAAGGGCGGTCATTGCTTTTCGCTACAACGTATAACAACGATGGAAGTCCATCGTTGCGCCGCTTTCCATTTGGTAAGCACTATACACCTGCCCACAAGTACATGTCGGCGGGTATTTTTATTACAGGGGCAACGTCAAGTTAAGTGTCGCGGAGGGCGCGGCGTTTGGAACGGCGGACACCGGCGGGTCAAAATTCACGGGAAACGGCAGCAATGCGCCTTGCAAATTACTGTAAAAAAGCTGTTTATTTTTTCGCCCAAACTCGTACACATCCTTCGTAATCCGCACATCGTCCGCGCAATATTTTTTAATGTCCTCCACATTTCCTTCTGCCCACCACTTCACGGCCTGCAAACCATCGGCGGACTTTTCAACTTTCAACGTCGCTTTCGCGATGTCGTTTAATTTGAGCCGAAATCCAAGCGCCTCGCGCACAGGAATAATCAAATCCAGATTCGGCAGTTTCAAAAGATCGCCGGAATAATAATTATTCAGCACCGGCAAATCAAAATGGACGATGTTATAGCCAATCACACGGTCAGCTTTTTCAAACAACGGCCACATTTCGGCCATATTCTCTTCCATAAACGTCTTGTACTGTCCATCTGCGTAATCATAGACGACAACAACAGAAACGCGAGCCTTCTTGAGCCCCGCTTCGTCAAAACCAAAATCCGCGGTTTGTGTCTCAATATCAAAAACGAGTTCAGGCATAGTGGCAAAAGTATATCATTGACACACACGCCTCGCAATGCTATCCTTCCCCTAAAGGAGGATGCTATGGACGATGACACTCGTTTCCGTACCCACATAGACAGGCCGCGAAAGATCATTAAGGAAGCACTCTCTGCGATTGATAGAGATACAGAGTTTTCGAGCAACCTGGCGGCAATTCAGAAACATCGGAACTTTACCTTGATCGTGGAGCTCTACCGTTCGGGAAGCGCGGGGCACGAATCAGCAATTCGCGCTCTCGTTGAACAGGTGGAACATCATCCGTGGGTTGCCGCGCTCCTGTTGCGCGCGCTCATCAAGGAGCCGCCCGCTATTCCTGCGGAACACACTGGCAAGCTGCCCTATATTGCGGAAACCTGGATCACCTGGGCGAACCGACGTGGTTACACCACCGAACGGTCGCACCGATTTCTCGCCTGGATGCGTATTCACCGAAAGGTGACCGAGCGCTTCATGCGCGTCCTTGCCAAATGGCGATACTGTGAGGACCATGACTGCAAGCAGTGCAACCGGCGATGGAGCATGCTCGTGGGGATTGGCAAACGGTACCCATCGGTGGTTTACCCGATCGTCATGACCGAATGGGCGATTCCTCGGCTGTCTGACGAAAAAGGACACGCGCTTATGGCGACCATTTCCGGTATAAACGATCCGGCCGAGAATCTGCGCCACGCGCCGCCCGGCGTTGAATCACATCATTTCGACGCCAATGATCGCTTCCTGTCATGGTACGAGTGGTTCAGGCGCTTGGGACCAATCGTCGCACCTCACCAACTTTGGTCAAAGCCGTAACACCGCAGCCACCGAACGACATCGGTGGCTTTTTATTTAACTGGCTGTGTATAACTTTAGACGGTACCCTTGCGATGTGCTATAATTTTGGTAAAATAATTCATTTTTCCTTCTATGTCTCTTTTTTCCTCGTTAGCTTCGTTTTTATTAGGCCTGTACGGTGTTGCGTTTGTGGGAGCGCAGATGCTCGATGTGCCTTCTCCTCAATCATCCTATCCGTCAGATGGCGGGTACTCCACCCCCGTACAAAGTAATTGTCCCGAACTCAGCACACAATGTCCGTTCGGATACCTGTACGATAACGCATCTGGCTGCGCTACAAACGAGTGTGCCCCAGATCCCGCGATACAGCAACAAGAATTTGATGCCCAATGTATTAAAGACCAACAACGTTCGTTGAAAGATTTCAGCCAATACCAGATTAAGGATGGTGAACGCCGTCTGAAGGAATTAGTGCGCAATAAGGTAACCGCCCCTGTAGAGTTGCAGGGACTCATCAATCAAATGAAAGCCGGCTACACCAGTGCGCTTGGTCTGACTGAATGTCAGGGCTTGAATACGGCTACACAGGATCTCTATCAACTTTCCAATGAATTCAACGACAGAATACGAGATGTTGAAGACGTGATGAACGCCGCGCGATGCCTCAAAGACGCGCAACGCGAACTTAAAGAGTTTGAAGGGTACAGCATTAAAGAGGTGGAACGAAAAATTTTGCGTGCCAAAAAACAGAAGGTAGCGATACCGGAAGCCATTACCGCTGGTCTTGCGCAGGTCAAGGCGCTCTTTGCAGAAGCAAAAAAAGCCACCGAGTGTCAAGATATGCAGGATGCAAAAAGTGAGATGCACAGCGTGAATAATGATCTGCAGGAACACACCATGCAACTGGATTTCTTGATCCAAATGCCACAAATGATCAAGCAAATCACGCGGGAGATGAAAAATATTGAACGGCAATGGAAAACAGCATCAAATAAGGCAAAAAAAAGCAAGGCGGATCTTTCTGACCTGGTTGCCCGCGGCCAGGGACTGCTTGACGCCATGCAAGGGATCTTTAATGAACTCAAATCTGCTTTGGCATCCGGTAATTTTGAATTGATGCGAGACGTTATGGAGCGCGGGGATTCAGAAGCGCGTGAGTACGAAGAGGAAATCTTTGAAATCATTCGCACGATTGACGCGTTGAGCAACGCGCCGCGATACCTCAAGGATCTTGACCGCCGTGTTAAGGATACGCGTCGTCAAGCCAAGGATATGGCGCGATTTGAAAAGATGGACACGAGCGGGCTGACGGCATGTCTTGACAACGTGCAACCGCTGATTGACGCCGCAAAAGCTGAAGTAAATCGCCGCCCCGCAGATCCTGATGCTACGGCCGATGCCATTTCCGCTATTGAAGAAGGACTTTCTGATTGTGACGAAGTACGCTCTTCTCTAGAGGGAAAACGCCAAGAATTCTTTGGTGAGTTTATCCCAGATCAGATATTTAATGCACCAGCGCTACCAGCCCCTCCTCCACCAGCATTCCGGTAATACTGTGGATAAGTGATCGCAGAGTATAACAAAAAATGCTATACTTTTAGCAGATTATTAACAATTTATTCATTTTAGAGAAACACTATGAATTTTCTGGGGGCACTGCTTTCGTTTTTTATGGGCCTCTATGGTGTTGCGTATGTTGGTGCGGCAATAGTCGCGCCAGACGCGGGAGTGCGATTTGCGCAGACCGCTCCGCAACAGGGAGGGACGATGCCGCCGTCGGGTGATTTTGGCGGTGGTGGTAGTTTTGGTGGCTCGAGTGGTGGTATGATGGGCTCACCACCGGGAGGTACGCCAGGCATGATGCCGGGTGGTGATTATGGTAGCTTTGGTGGCCAACAAGGTGGACAAGGCATGATGGGTGGCCAACAAGGACAAGGTAACCAACAGTGGCAAGGTGGCGAAGGTAGACAGGGTGGCCAACAAGGTGGACAAGGCATGATGGGTGGCTCACAAAATGGCGGTCAATTTGGCGGCCAGCAAGGTGGCGAAGGTAGACAGGGTGGCCAACAAGGTGGACAAGGCATGATGGGTGGCCAACAAGGACAAGGTAACCAACAGTGGCAAGGTGGCGAAGGTAGACAGGGTGGCCAACAAGGTGGACAAGGCATGATGGGTGGCCAACAAGGACAAGGTAACCAACAGTGGCAAGGTGGTGAGGGGCAGGAGGGACAGGGCGGCGAAGGCAATGACGAGGAGCGCATGAAGCAAGATGAGGAACGCCAGAAAAAACAGGAAGAAGAAGGAAACAAGCGCTGTCTGAAGGACATGCAGCGCGGAATGCAAGGGGCGGCTCGTCCTATCAAGGACCTGGAGAAAAAAGTTGCGCAGGTAAAACGAGCGAAAGCGACAGTTCCTCCTGCAGTGGAAGAAACAGTCGCAAAATTGAAAGCCGGCATCGAACAAATAAAGACGGCAAAGACGTGTGATGAGGCGCAAGAAATCCAGCAAGGCATTTCTGACTCAATGGAAAACATGCAGGACCTCTTCATGCAACTAGAATTTGCAGCACAGGCGCCAAAGATCGTGAAGCAAATCAAACAAGGATTTGGCATGATGGATAAGATGTGGAAGCGCGCGCTGGCAAATGCAAAAAAGAGCAAAGTTGATCTTTCAGAACAGGTGGCGAAAGGCCAAGCAATCTATGACGAATTGAAAGCGATGTTTGACCAAATGATTGCCGCCGTCAATTCCGGTGACTTTGAACAGATGCAAGGAATGATGGAGGCAGGTGACGGAGCGGAAGAAAAACGACAAGAAATGGAAGAAGTTATTCAGACTATTGATGCGGTACGCAATACCGGTCAAATGCTGAAAGGACTCAACCAGCACTTAGCCGGTCTTAAAAGAGGCGTCGCTCAGCTCAAACGTCAAAAGAAGGACGTAACGGAAATTAATTCATGTCTTAATGATGCAAAGCTCGGTGTTGACACCGTAAAAGCTGCGGTTGCAGCAAAACCTGTTGATCTTGAGGCACTGGTTGAAGCGTTTGAAGGCGCCAATGATGTACTGGGTGCATGTGATGATCTCATCGGCACAGCAAGTGGCCAAGAAGAAGAAGGACTCTTTGATGACTTCTTCGGCGGCGACATGCAAAAGCAAATTCAGTCACGCCCTCGTCAGCAACAGGGTGGCGGTGAAAATGAGACATGTAATGTCAATGGTATTGAGGTGCCGGGTTCTTGCAGCCGAAATGAGAGTGGCAGTGGATTTGGCTTCTAATGACACAAAAACAAAAACCCCCCGACATTGTCGGGGGGTTTTTGTTTTCCCTGCGCATTGCTTTTGAAAAACGCATACGCTATACTTTCACCAAAATATGGAAAAACAGTTGGTTCGGATGAATAAAATCCCGTTCCTACTTCTTGGCCTTGCACTTCTTTTTGGTGTTATTATAGGATGGACTATCAAGACCTGGCGCGTACGCCATGGCATTGGCGCGACTGCGTGCTACGCTGAATCTCTTCGGCTTGGTCAAAAAGGATTAACCAACCCTCTTTTGGTGTGCGATGTTGGTGGAAATCAGGAATTTCCAGAGTTTATCCAACTTAAGAATCATCTTCTTGATACGATTGATTCTAAAAAAGCATCCGGCGCGGTGTCATCCGTATCCGTGTATTTTCGTGCCTATGGACGAGGCAAATGGCTGCTCATCAATGACGAAGAATTGTATGCGCCCGCCAGCATGCTCAAGGTTCCTATTATGATGGCGTACTTGAAAGCCGCGGAATCGGAACCAAAGATACTTGAGCAGGTCTTGCTCTACGATGATTCGCAAGATTACAACATAGCCCAACGGTATCCAGCGTCAGAGCGCTTAAAAACTGGCGGACTGTATCGTGTTGATGAATTAATTCGCCGAATGATTGTCTATTCGGATAATAATACCCTGCACCTTCTAGATGACGGTTTAAGTTCTGAAAAAATTGCCGAGATGTACACCGCACTCGGATTGCAGACACCGCCAATGCCAACAGCCGAACAAGTTAATTTTCTTACCGTAAAGGACTACGCGTATTTTTTCCGCGTACTATACAATAGCACGCTCTTGAGCCGCACCATGTCAGAACGAGCTTTGAGCCTACTAACTGAAACAACCTTTAGAGAAGGGTTGGCGGCAACCGTGCCAGATGACATCAAGATGGCGCACAAATTTGGCGAACGCACACTTTCCCTCCAGCCGCCAATCCAAAGAGAACTGCATGATTGTGGCATCATTTATCATCCGGAAAATCCCTATCTCCTTTGCGTCATGACCAAAGGAGAACAGTTTGATCAGTTGGCCGAGACCATTCGGGAGATTGGAAAGGCGGTCTACGAGGAGGTTGGCCGCTTACCAAATATACCGTCTAAAGAAAACTAAGCGCATGTTTCTCCGCCATGTTGCTCATCAAAAAACCGCCCCACGAGGAGGCGATTTTTTGTGTGAGCGAAAGTTATTCGCGTGTTACATTGACGGCAGCCGGACCTTTTTCGCTTTCAACGATCTCGAAAGTGACTTTGTCGCCCGTCTTCAATTCCTCAAATGTAACGTCCTTCAAATCCTTGGAGTGGAAGAAAAGATCCTTCGTCTCGCCTTCGCGAGCGATGAATCCAAATCCTCTGTCCGTAAGGGTTTTGATAGTACCGTTCATAGTGTTGTGTGTTTATTTCTACCGAGAAACTCGACCTATTTTACGCTTCCCGCTACTTATAGCGCACAGTATAGCATAGAGGGCAAATTACGTCAAGCGGGTGGTTGCCGAATGGCCAAAAAGTGCTATGATACTCTCTATGCGTACACTCAACCGAAAATCTGAAACATCAAGCCGGACTGCGGCCGATCCACTGATCACCCGGGCAAAATTAGTAGAAATTCAGAATAAACTGGCTCGCCTCAAGGCAATTCGCCCGGAAGCCGCGACTGAAGTAAGCCGCCTTGCTCAACTGGGCGATTTTTCAGAAAACGCGGAATATCAGGCGGCTAAGGGGCGTCTCCGTGGCATTAACAACGGTATAGATAATCTAGAAGACCAGTTGAATCATGCCGTTATTATCTCGCCGCAAAATCAAACTCATACCGTGGAAATTGGGCATACGGTAACCGTTGCCGAGGGTGACACGCAAAAAACATTTCAAATACTCGGTTCTGCGGAAACCAGTCCGGGGCGCGGAATCATTTCACACAACTCCCCTCTTGGCGCCGCGCTGATTGGACGCCACGTGGGTGATGTGGTGACTATTAGACTTACCAACAAAGAAGTGGCGTATCGGGTGGTTAGGATAGCGTAATTCCCAAATTTTTTAATTGCACAAGCAGTGCATCGTAGTCCGTAAACAAAACGGGTTCGTAACCCACTTCTTCTGCCGTTTCAAGACTTTTTTTTGAGTCATCAACAAAAATTAATTCGTGTATGTTCACGTTAAGCGCGCTCGCGAGTTTCAAAAAAGATTCTTGTTCTGGTTTCATATAGTCAATATCACCGGAAAAGAGCGCAACATCAAAAAACGTATCGTAACCTTCTTTTCGAAACTCTTCTGCGCCACTGCGCGAACCGTTACTCAAAAGACCAACTCTAAAGCCGGATTTTCGGAGCGACAAAACCAGGTCAAGCATGCGGCGATCTATATATCCTTTGGGCAAATTTTTAACAAACCCCATAAATCCTGCAAGCTCTTTTTCTTTCCCCAGCTCCTGCAAAATAGCACGCCACATGTCATCTGCATGTGCAAAGTCCACGGTGTTAGATCCTTTATTAACCAAGTGGTTATGCAAGAAATAGGCGTTGCGAAATACCTCTTTTTCAATACCGAGAAATGTCGCGGCGGCATCGTTAAAACTTCCTCCTGGATATTGCAAAATCACTCCACCCCAGTCAAAACCAATGGCACGGAAGTTTTTCATAGTTAAATAAGCTCCATTTTCTGCTTCCGCGAGAGTCGTTTAATTTCCGCTTCTCGTTTGCGTGCGACAGAGAGACTTGGTAATACCTCCGTATATACCAAGGTAACCGGCCGCCGCGCGCGGGTATACTTGGCTCCAGCACCAGTTTTGTTATGTTGAAAAACACGGTTGATAACATGCGCCGCAGTACCGGTGTAGAGCGTTTTATCCGAGCATTCCACAATATAGACCGTGTGGGACATGATTGGAAGTATACACTATTTTGTATGTGGCTCTCCAGATTACCTGCTTTCCGAACTATTTGCAACTTATCAGCAGGTAAAATTGAGCATGACTAGATTAAGCAAGCTCGCGTTCCTATCCCCCACCACTCAACTCACTATATTGACAAATACCAAGTTATCACCTATAGTAGCATAAACAAGGAGAAACGGAGGACAGACGTGAGATCACTCTTGCTTATGGTAGGGTTCGTGGTGGGCTGTAGCGAGGGTTCGAAGGGGCCTCCTGGGCCAGAAGGACTGCCCGGAGAGCGTGGCGATGATGGTGTGCCTGGTTCGCAGGGTGAACGCGGGCCTCTTGGCCCTCAAGGTGATCGTGGATCTATCGGTGACCCGGGTCGTCGTGGTGAAGGCGGCGCACAAGGAGAACGTGGCGAGCAGGGCGTGGCTGGCTCTTCCGGCTCCATTGGCCCACAGGGTTCTGTCGGACCATCTGGAGCAGATGGCAGATCATGTTTCGGTGAATCCGTCCCCGATGGCATGCAGATCACCTGCGGGGAGGAGACGTTCGTTCTTCGACATGGTGAAGATGGAGAATCCGGATCGCCCGGAGCGATGGGCCTTACAGGTCAAAAAGGCGATCGTGGCGATGACGGAGAAATGGGTCCACAGGGTGAACGAGGATCTGTCGGGTCGCAAGGCGCGCCGGGACGCGATGGCGTCTCGTGTACCGCGGAAGATGTGCTCGAAGGCTTTCAGATCACTTGTGGTGACCTTTCCGTGCTGATTCGTCACGGCGAACAAGGTTTGCCGGGTGAAAGAGGAGAGCAGGGTTCGGCTGGCGTACAAGGTGAGATCGGACCTATGGGACTACAAGGTCCTCCCGGAGAACGCGGAGTGCAGGGGCCGGAGGGGGCTCGGGGACCTGCTGGATCGCCAGGAGAACCTGGGGAAGAGGGACTCCCGGGAGCTTCACTTCATTTGTTAGATGGAGATGGACAAGATCTCGGTATCTGGATGGGCCAAAACGTGACCTATCTGCCAACACTTGATATCATGGTGACGTTCAGCACCTCCTCTTCAGAAGCGGTGGTTCGTGGATATAATGAACATATTTGGTTCGATGGCGCCAATTGTGGAGGCAGTGCATATATAGAAACTGCTGGTGAGTGGCAAGCTCTCCAAAGCCTGTTTGCTGGGAACCCAAATCTTTTCGGCTATTACCGGATTGTTCCGGGGGCGCAACCCGCTGATGTATTCGTTACATCCAAACCGTGCGGGTGCGGAGATGAGGACATACACTGCGAGAACAGAGTACCTTTCTCACGGCATGTTTACCCAGCCGAGCAGATCGTTCTTCCCTTCGTTGAACCGCTCGCCTGGCCACTCAAAGTCGGCGTCGTTCAATAAGTCCTCTCGCGACCCTCCTGGGTCGCTTTTTATTTTGACTTCAAAATTATATTTTATATTGCTTCATTTCTCCTATGCTCGCGGCGTCTATCTTCTTCAATTCGTCTCTGTTCTTCCATTTGTCTCTGAAAAGAAACATGATCCATCAATCTATTCATCTCTTTCTTAAATACATCATCCAAATATTTTTCTAAATCTGATTCATGGATTATGTCCACATAAAGAGAGCGAGTAGTTATATCTTGCGTTTTGGGGTCCCGCCACGAGTACTGATGGTAGTATAAAATATCTTTTACTGGGTTACCATCCTGATCACAGATTTTTCCCGGTCCTTTATACACAACCACTGGATAGAATAATCCTTTTGTACAAAGCATTTGGGGGCTTGATCGTAAATATAATAAACCTTTACTTGCCTGCATAATTGCTTCATACATAGTTTTTGCGCCCTCTTCATTGACAGCAACTTTCGCTGGAGAAAAAAAATGGAATCGACTTTCGTCAATAAAAAGGTTTTCGGTATCGTAGCCATCTACAAAATATGCTTTATGATTTTTTGGATTATCACGAAACCAGAATTTTGCATCGTGATCTAAATATTTACATTCAACGACTAAGACGACCTGATTGCCGCGTGGGTTATGACTTTCACGTTGTTGTGAAGCTACAAAATCGACCTTCCTGGGCTTTAACTCTACATCGTCAATGTAACTTTGCTCGGAGCTAATAACCCATCCCTTATTTTTGACCCTATCTTCTATTTCATATTGAAAATTGTACCCAGATGGTTTGTTCATAAGTTGGCGGTGTATTGTAGAGGATGTTAGAACTGTTCTGCAGAGAGTAAACACTTATGTCTTTATACCAAATCTAAACAAGTAGCCATCCACGGCATAAAATTACAAGTGGCTCCGGGGGTGGGGGTCGGACCCACGACCGTCTCGTTACACGTGATCCATCGGTTTCCCAACGGCATGGACTATATCTTCATCCGTCTCTTGCGAGCGAGGATGCAGGGCGCTTCCCACGACACGATGTCGCAGTACTCCTTGCGGATAGTCTCTGAACCTTCCCTCCTGGGCATAAAGCTTCGGAGGGCTTGGCTGCTGATTACCTTGCTTGCGCGAGGGCTTCCAGCAATTCACCCTATTATCATCCCGACGTCTCCGTCGGGAGCTGCGTAACTTCACAGCGAGCTGCTCTGCCACTGAGCTACCCCGGAATAAACTACTTAGAAAGACACGCTATCCACGTCTTTATACTATGCAACAATGCCCCATCAGAAACACTCACCCTGAAAACCCCGTACGGATGCACCTGCTTGCGTAGCTTGCGCTCTCGATTCTGGGCAATGTAGCTCTTAGTAAACCTCAAAATGGGTATACCTGTCAAGTCGCGCCTTGGTTCGCGCCGCCGCACCCCACTGCCAAGCAGTGGGGCTTGTTTCGCGGCGGCGCGGTTAAGAGGATTCCTCGGATTGCGCCATGATGTAGCGATCTATCTGCTCTTTAGTGAGTCCGGAGCCAACCGAGCGTACGAAGTATCCTCCTGCCCAGGCCTCGCCTCCCCAGTAGTGCTTACGGAGCCAGGGGAACTCATGAAACATCATCTTGGTACTGAGGGACTTCAGTATCTGAACGGCTCGGCTTGGCGCAATCCTCGGGGGCGCGCTTAACGTAAGGTGGACGTGGTCGGAGAGGCATTCTACCTTGTCGATCATCATGTCGTACTGAGCCGCAATAGCGCGGAGGGTTTCTTTGACCCTTGTTTGGGTGTAGGTATGGGTGAATATCCGCTTGCGGTACTTGGTTGCCCATGCCACGTGGTACCAGAGATCATAGCGGGCATGTGCCGTGGATCGTATCGTCATACCAGCTCATCCTAGCACCCCACCACCCTCCGCGCTATTGCTTACCTGCGCTCTGGTTCCCCGCTGCCAAGCAGCGGGGCTTGCCGCGCGGGCTAGTCAAGTTTGACCAAAATTCTTTTGCTTTTTTCTCGTCACTGCCTTGGTGGATATAGACCCAACCCCTAAGCTTTTCTTCAGGCACACGACAGTGTTGTCGCAACCATTTTACCATAAATTTGACCAATAACGGATTGGTATTGGTAAACTGAACGACGTTCCCCGTCTTAGAGCCTTCCCCTGCGTAGAGACTCACACCTCCAATAAAAAAATCCCTTTTACTACGAGCCCCAAATCTTTTTTTGGCACCATTAGCTACTGTTTTGAACCGGCTAACTTTTTCAGCTTTTTTATTTCTTGCCGCAACGATGGATCCCTTCCATGCACCCGCTCGAGAACTCCAATAAAGAGCTTTAAGTTGTTCTGTAGTTAGTTTAACATCTTTACACCAAAGGCTTGCGGTGCTACGCGCGACGCGCAACTTTTTTTCGATGGCTTTTATGGAAAAGCCATCGGCTCGTAGTCGCTGTGCCTCAATTTTCTTTTTTAATAATTGCCATCGGTAACTCATGTGCACAGTATACCACGCCGAACCCAGAACCAACAGGTGTGCGTATGTGCAATAAAAAACCGGCAAGGTGACCCAAGCCAGCGTGCGAAGCGGAAACGAAAGCCTGATTAGCTCTTGAGACGGAACCTTTGTCAAGTCGCGCCTTGGTTCGCGCCGCCGCACCCCACTGCCAAGCAGTGGGGCTTGTTTCGCGGCGGCGCGGTTAAGAGGATTCCTCGGATTGCGCCATGATGTAG
>Ga0209541_10003548_pt1 | contig 28584 bp, 39 predicted proteins | sample RifCSPlowO2_01_FD_184027 | JGI IMG/M metagenome (GOLD analysis project Ga0209541, IMG submission 184027) | Groundwater microbial communities from Rifle, Colorado - Rifle CSP2_plank lowO2_0.1 (SPAdes) (version 2) | ecosystem: Environmental > Aquatic > Deep subsurface > Groundwater | place... | reverse complement strand
AAAAGACGCTGAAAAATTAAAGAAAGAAATTGAAGAATTGAATATCGGGAGATTAAAAGACAGGCATATTATAAAGATTATTGATTTAATGACAGATGACATTGAAAGCTTAAAATTAATATTATCTGGGGAAGATATCACGCTTAAACAGGAAGACTTGAACAAACTTATTGAAGTGGTTAAAAAATATGCATAAGGGCAAAAATGAGAGACAACATCAAAGAAGAACATGTGATAGTATTAGATTTCCTGCCGAACGGATATCCGTTCGACACGAGACCGCTGCATTTGAAGACAGCCATAGCCCAGGCTATAGGCAAACAGCATTTAGTTCTTTTAGAATTAGTTCCTAAGAAAGGAGTTTATTTACAGCCTCACCAGGAGGTTTATATCGGGGAAGGAAAAAGAGATGAGATACATCACATAATCGGGAGAATACATCCTTCAAAATTGACTCAGACTGCGAAAGCTGAACTGAATTACGTTATAGAAGAATTAATAAAGAAAAATGAGCAGATGTTTGTTGACTTCTTCAATAAAGCGCAGCCAATAAATGCAAGAAGGCACCAGCTGGAATTACTTCCTGGAGTTGGAAAGAAGCATATGTGGGAGATAATTGAAAGAAGGGAAGAGAAGCTTTTTGATAACTTTGTTGATTTAAAAGAAAGAGTAAAATTACTGCCTGACCCTGAGAAGATAATAAAGAAGAGAATTATACTTGAGCTTGAAGGGAATGAAAAGATTAATCTGTTTATTAAGGATTAACTATTAAATTTATATACAGCTTTAGATGATAACACCCATTATATTAAAAAAATAATTAATAAAAATAAACAATATTTTGGGCATTTAATCACTTTTTCTGATAACTTATCTTTAAATAAATTGGTGCAGGATAATGGCAATATACGTTTGCGTTTCCACCAGGATTTAATAAGAAAATTAGACATGGTATTTGTTGTAGGTATTAATGATACTAATATAGAAATGATTGGCGCAGGTTATGATACTAGGGATAAATATAAAAAATCATTATTATCTGTAGAAGGCTCAAAGACGGCACTTGATTACGTATGCGATATACTTTAATATTACGGATTAAAATATTAATTTCTTTAAAGTAGTTTTTAAAATTTATTTTTTTCTAAAAATTCCATTATTTCTTTTATCTTTCTTGGATTTATAGACACATGTATCTCGCCTGTAGATGGCTTTTGCAATAAAAATTCTTTTGCAAACAATTCTTTTATCGCCGTCTGCACCTTTTTCATTCCTTGGTTACTGGACTTAAAATGACCTGGCAAACCTTTGTATAGATTATCCATTTCAGTATGCGCACCGCCAATCTTCCCCATTCTGATAAGTTTTGAAAGAATCAACCATATTACATGTTCAATCTCTTTTTCCATGACAATGATTATATTATTTAAGTATATAAATTTAATCTTCTATTAATATACATTAATATATAAAAAGGAAAGATTTAAATACATGCTTTATTTTAGTATCGCATGGAAAAATCAATATTTTTAGATGTAGTAGGAGATAGCCCAACTATGAGAATTTTACAGTATTTGATAGAAGGGAGACATTTTGATTACACCTTGACTGATTTAGCTGATAATTCCGGCGTTAGCTGGGGAACTTTACATGTTATATTCCCTAAATTAATAAAATATGAAATTGTTATTAAAACAAGGGATGTCGGGAGGGCTAAGCTATATAAGCTAAACATAGAAAATCAAATAGCAAAACATTTATTGGAGTTGTATGATTCAATTATTTTAAATAATTTAAAAAAATTAAAAGAAAATCTTCTTGAAATAACTGCCTGACCCTAATAATATAATAATGAATGAGATAAGGTTGGGAGTTGGTATAATTTGACTAAGAAAGGCGAATAAATAAGAAAATAAATTATGAAGGTTTAAATATTAGTTCAATTTATCCATATATATGAAAAAATCAATATTTTTAGGTGGATTAGATTCAATTACTTTGAATAAATCGAAAAAAGGCAAAGACCTTAAAAATTTTGTAGGATTATTGAAAGATGATAAAGAATATGACACAATTATGAAAGATATAAGGAGACTATATAAATTTAAATTAACAAAATGATAAACAACCTTCCTGAATTAAAGAATACAAAGGGCTTAGTAATGAGATTTGAGCCGAGCCCTTCAGGGCCTTTGCATATTGGGCATTCTTATCCTTTAAGCTTAAACTCCGAGTTATGCAGAAAATACAAAGGAAAATTAATTCTGAGAATAGCTGACACCAACCCAGAAAATATCTACCCTGATGCCTACAAATTAATAGAAGATGACGCAAAATGGATAACAAAGAACAATATTTTCAAGGTTTACATACAAAGCGACAGAATGGAGATTTATTATGATTATGCTAAAAAAGCAATAGAAAATGGTATAGGCTATGTATGCATATGCTCTTCTGATATTTTCAAGAATTATTCAACGCAAATGAAAGCATGCCCGTGCAGAAATTTAAGCAAGGAAGAAAATTTGAAGAGATGGGAGAAAATGTTTAAGGGTTATAATGAAGGTGATGCTGTTTTGAGAATAAAGACTAAATTAGACGATCCTAACCCTGCCATGAGGGACTGGCCTGCTGCAAGAATAAATGAAAACGAACATCCGAGACAAGGCAAAAAATACAGGGTGTGGCCTCTGATGAATTTTGCTGTTGCTGTTGACGACCATGATATGAGCATTACCCATACTGTAAGAGCCAAGGACCATATGGACAATGAAAAGAAACAGAAATTTTTGTATAACGCGCTTGGCTGGAAGATGCCTGACAATATGTATACTGGAAAGATAAATTTCAAGGATTTAAAACTATCAACGTCAGAAACAAGGCAGTTAATTGAAAAGGGAGAATATGAAGGATGGGATGATGTTAGGCTGCCGTTCTTGCCTGCTTTAAGAAGAAGGGGATACCAGCCTGAAGCTTTTATTAATTACGCCGTGGAAGTCGGATTGACGCAGGCTGACAAGACTACGACGAAAGAGGAATTTTTCAAGATAATAAACCATTTCGATAAAGAAGCAATAGACTCTAAATCCAAAAGATTTTTCTTTGTTGAAAATCCCAAGAAACTTAAATTAAAAAAGTGCCCTAAGATAAATGCTGAGATTAACCTGCACCCTTCCAACAATAAACTAGGGAAGAAGAAGATTTCAACTTCCGTAGAATTTTACATACAAGACAAGGTTGAATTCAACCAGGTTTACAGATTAATGCATTTATTGAATTTCAAGAATGATGAATTTTTAGGCAAGGAATACGACAAAGAACTGAAAGCCAAAATAATACACTGGGTTGATTCTAATGACAATTTTAAAGTTGAAGTAATAATGGAGGATAATTCTGTGAAAAAAGGCTTGGCTGAAAAGAATATTGAAATATTAAAAGAAGGAGAAATTTGCCAGTTTGAAAGATTGTATTTTGTCAGATTAGAAAAGAAAGGCGCTAGCTATAAATTTGTTTATTTGCATAAATAACTATTCATTCTTTATCAATGGGTATTGGTTTTGCTTGAACACATGACCCTTATCTTTAATATATCGGTGTATTTGCGGATCCAAGACAATATCATTCAGTTTTAACGATAGATGGTCGTGACCTTTAATGCCCACTATTTGCAATTCATATTCGACTTTTCCTTCAAGAATTGCCTGCAGATACCCAATAGCTTCAAGGCATTGGCATTCTGTTTTTGGGAATTTATCTTCCCCCAAATATTTATTTGTCTCTTCTGCCAAAGCTTCTAAATGCTCTAAATTTGCCATATAATTATTAAAAATAACTACTATATAAATTTAACTACTTTAGAGTAAGTTCTTAATTTGCAATCACTTTCTTGGCAATGCTATACTAATAATATGAGGCTTATTTGCAAACAGGTTTGCTGCTTTGATTATATCTTCCTTTGTGATATTATTTGCTTCTTTTAAAAAATCCTCATGTGTTAAGTTATGGTCCATAAAAGAGATTACACTTCCCAGATCAAAATCACGCACCATATGCAATGCTATGATTTTTGATTTATTTTTTATTGTTTCTATAAAATTATTTGGCACACCATTATTTGCAATTTCTTTTATTGTTCCCAACCATTCACTTTCAACTTTATGGCACAATTCTGGCTTTGTTGATGTTTGAAAATAAAAAACTGAATAGCCTGGATTTTGGTCGTGAACTACATTTAAAGAATAGCATAATTCATGCTTATCACGCAATTTTCCGTAAAGAATTCCTGAAGTTGAAGATAAATATTCTGAAAGAAAGTTTATTGCGACAAATTCTTTATGATTAATTTTAGGATACGGAGGAGATTGATAAGCAATAATAATGCTAGCAATATCATCATCCCTAACACTTTCTTTTATTTCGATATGTTCTTTAAGCTCTATTTCGTCTTCATACTCAATTTTTTTAGATTTTTTTCCATTACTTTTAAGAATATTAAATTTTTTTAGATTTTTGTCTAATGTTTTAGGCATTTCTCCCGCTATACATAAAAAAGAATTAGAGGGAGCATAATGCTCTTGCCAGAATTTTTCTACATTATCTTTATGAACATTATTAATCAAATTTATCCTTGTTTGCATATCTGGCACTTTTTTAAAAAATCTTGGGAATAAAGCAGAGAAATTTTTTTCAGATAATCTATAAAGAGGATTGTTGCTTGGTGCAAACTCATGATAAATTATATTTTTTTCAGTTTCCAAAGAATTATTATTTAAAGAAACCATAGTTTCACATAGATTATCTAATGCTTTATGCGCATGTTCTGGCAGAATATTCTCAAAATAGTAAATTGTTCTATTATAATTAGTCAATGCATTAGCAGTTACATAATTCAAAACACCTTTCTCGCCATAAACCCTTGCCTTTGTTCCCTGCATATGCTCTAAAATATGCGGTGTTTCAAATATTTCTGAGTGCAAAAAACCTGCATTTATACCAAGATACACTGCTGTTTCACCTAATGGTTTTTCATTTAAATACACTTCAAGACCATTATCAAGTATTAATTTTTCCATAAATTAATTGTTTGTCAATCATTTATAAAGTTTTCTATTTGTTACTACTAAATAATAATGTATTTTTTATCGTTTAGAATATACTTTATCTATTAATCTTTTTATTAACTTCATAACAATTTCTGAATTTTCTTTATTATGCTTTAAAGGTATGAACAACAAGAATTCATCGCCAGCGCTTTCATTTAACCTATGGCCAAGTATATCTGGCATTCTCCCTTCTATAGTTTCGTGCCTTATATTATTCAATAATTCATTGCCAAAGCTTTCTATGAATTTGTCAACACCCGCATAGCCTAATTTTTTATTCCAGTAGTGCAGGTCATCCAAATCAAATAAGATATAATACCCTTCTTTAACACCTTTTAATTTTAACTCTTCCAGCCTTAAAATATAGCCTGTTTTGTTATACATACCTGTCAGATAATCATATAATACCAAATTTTCAAGAATCTCTTTTTGTTTTTTTGAAAGCTGCTTTGATAATTTGAAATAGTCCCTTACTTTCTGCTTGAATCTTTCCGGGAACTTGCTTTTTAACCTAGGGCCTTTGTAGATTTGGATGTTATAATGAATATGTTTTTTGTTTTTTGCCCGCTGCATCGCCCTTGATGCTTCTTCAAAACTAAAGCCTAACCCGCAAGATACTGTAATCTTTTTTTTAGACGGATTTTTAGGTTTATTATTGTATAAATCTTCAAGAACTGTAGACCATTCTTTTATAATATCACCTGCCATTTCTGAATAAATTCAGGTAATTTTAACTTTATTAACCTTATTAACCACTCCATAAAGCTTATAAATAAGAAATTTTTGCTAAATGATAGGACGGCCATAGGGACTTGGTCATATCTGTTCCCATTTCGAACACAGAAATCAAGCAAGTCTCCGTTCCATGCTTTACTGTGCTCCGCACGGGAACCATGGTTAGCTGTCCGCTTATATTTTCTAATTAAACATAATACTTATATGCCTATTATAATAACAATTATTATGGTAACACATATTAATAAGATAAATAAAATTATTAGAAGGTGTAAATAAAATGAAAACAAAAGAAAACAAATCATTATTTTTGGAACAATTCGGGGATACGCCTCAATTAAAAGTAATGGACTTTTTGATAGACAACCAATTTTTTGATTATCCCATGACTGAAATAGCAAGAGAGAGCAATGTAAGCTATAACTCCATTAAATTATTTTTTCCAAAACTTATTGAATCTGGAATTGTGGTTAAAACCAGAAAAGTTGGGAAATCAGATTATTACAAACTTAATCTTAATAATATATTTGTTAAAAATTTAATAAAACTTGACTGGATATTAACCAAGAAAAATATACTGCCTGAAATGGAAAGCCGTGGTGTAGCTTATGCTTAATTTTATAAACAGAGCAACAATTATAATTCTATGAAAACCAAGAAAGAAATCAGCAAAATAGCTTTGGAGAGGATTGAACAGCTATTCAAGGAAGCAAGAATAAATACTAAAATGGCTGACAGGTATGTTGAATTGGCAAGAAAAATTTCCATGAAAGCAAATATTTCCATTCCAAGAATTTATAAAAGAAGATTCTGCAAGCACTGCTATAAGTATTTTAAAGAAGAAAAATACAGGGTAAGAACAAGAGATGGAATGCTGATTTATTACTGCTTAAACTGCAAGAAATATATGAAATTCAAATTAAAATAATCAATCTGAATAAAGAACAATATATCTAAGATCTTTCTTACGAACTTCAGAAAGATCATCAAGATTAAAAGGTTCTTTAATAAATTTTTTTAATTCATCTATATGAGCAACAGCTTTGTCCAATGCTTCCCATTCGCATCTTGCTTTCAATCTATACATTATTGGTTGATGGCTATCCTTTAACCTATATGTCGCTTGATATTTTCCCATAATTATTAAATAATATAACTTTTTAAATACTTTATGAATTTTAAAATAACCTAAAAATACTCCTCCTGTAAACTATTCTTCTTGAAGGCTTGAATTCTTTAACAATATTAGGCCATTTTTCCTTAACAAACCTTTTTTCCATTTTTAGATAACTGTCTAATCCTCTTTTTTTCAATTCCCTGTTAACAATATTTCCCTGATGAGGATATTTGAACTGCTTTTCATGTGGGCTGTTGAAACCATGCATGTAATGCACAATTTCATGCGCCAATGTAATATCTATAACATATTCAGGTATGCGCTCGTCTCTAAACAAAGAATTAATAACAATTTCCGTATTATTATCTTTTAGCTTTTTAATATGCCCGAACTTGTTTCTCCATTTGCCTTTCCATCTAGTTACAACATGGTTTCTTTTTTCCACTTCTGGAAAATAAGCCTGCCAGACAAAATAAAACCGATTTATCAGCCAAGATTCGTCTCTCATGGATTTATAGAACCGGATGTTATTAAAAAACTTTCTCTTTTTTTATTCTTTCAAATTGCGCTATATATCCGTCAATAGCTATGTCTTCATTAAGTTCCGCATATTCTTTGCACTCTGAATCAAAATAACGGAAAGAAGCCATAAATTTATTATTTGTGTGCATTTCTACAACCATTCTAAAAGTTAATATGCCTAATGAGTTATTTGAGGGATTATAATTTATATTCCATATATAATGCAAACCATACTTGCGATTATTATCAAATCTTTCCCATTCATTGCCTTTTCTTGGGGCACAATACTCTTCTTTGCCTAAGATATCTTTTAATTTCTCTTCAAGCTTAGTTGTTACTATTTTTGCTTTTTCTTTTGCAGATGCCATTTTAAAATTAATATTGTTTAAACTAATACTATATAAGATTTATCAACCTAGAATAATACTTTTAGAATGTTTAAGCTTTCTTGAATTTAGCTACTGTTTCTAATAAATCAACATGGCCCATGAATACAGCCCTGCAGCAGTATCTTTGCAATCCCAATTCGTCCATTACTTTTACAGGCTTTTCGCCTTTAGTGGTTTTATCTTTGAAATCTTCCCATAAATGCCCTATTGGCTTACCGCATGAAAAACAAGTTACTGGTATTATCATTTTATATCTCCCATTGGCTTTTAACCTTATATTCTTTTTTGTTCAATAAAGCCTCGTATTCGAGATTATTCCTCTTATTTATAACTTTCTGTTTTAATAAATTGTATAAAACTATGAATGCCAATATGCTCCCAATAACAACCAAAATTTTTTTGTTTTCGAGTATTTCTATCATTTTATTTCCCGGGTGAAACCATCACATCATAATTGCCGAGACGGCACTTCTGTGATTTCGCCGGTTCCCGGGCAAGTTTAATCTTTTAATTCTAGTATTTAAAAGTTTCTAATTATAAATTCATGTAGAATTGGTGTTTTAATATCATTTTTTTCACTTTATAGGGGTTAGAAATGTTTTAATATGATTTAATATAATATAATATTAATATCAAGGACAATTCGGTTGTCCTGAAAAGGATGTGTCCATAACAGCCTCTGCCAGGTGTTCAACTATCAATATGGTGTCTGGACTATAACTCACCATATGGAATCTGCACTTGCTAAGCTATAATATGGCGCGAAGAGATCACCTTTAAAACAAATCGATAGGTTAAGATTGATTTCGATATTTGTTTGAGGCACTCTATCACCGAGTCCAGTTGAAAATGGCAAAGAGAAAATCCAAGAAAGTTAAAAGCAGAAAGGTTTCTAGAAAGACTATTGTTAAAGGCAGAAGCGCAAGTGATAAAGGCAAAGATTCTAAGGTTAAAAAATTAATTAAAATAGCTAAGACTAATAGAAATAAAAAACCTAAAAAGAAATCATTTTTCGGATTGTTTAAATAATTATTTATTTTTAGCGTCAGCTTTATCTTTATTTTTAAAGGCTTCTTGTATGTGTGTGATGCCAGTTGAATCAGCAATTTTTTCTGAAGTTATCCCTTCTTTTCTAAGATAATTTCCTGCTTCTTTCCAATCTTTGCTAACATGTTTAGTTGTGTTTTTAACGCCTTTTTTTAGGGAATCATGAACGTCTTCTAATACATTTCCAGTTGCATCTAAAGCGCCTTCTAAAGTTTCTGAAATTACTTCGCCAGCCGGCTCTAATATTTTAATATTAATTCTTTTTCCTATTTGCGTTCCTTTTACTTCACTACATGGAACATCATAAATTATTTTAAATGGTCTGTCTCTTTCCCATAAAATATAACCTAGTCTTTCCTTATTTTCAAGATCAACATAAGCGCATTCATTATAACCAACAGGGCTATATCCTTCACAATATTCTTCTTTAACTATTCTTTCTACGCCTTTCTTATTTATAACAGTTTTTTCACAAAAATCTTTTTTTGCTTTTTTAGCTTCTGATTTTGATAAATATACTTTCTTTTGCTTGATATCTCCGCCGGAAAATGAACTGTAAACATAGCCTGTTAATTTTAATGCGCCTAAAATTGCCGCAATTGCAAGAGTTGTTTTAACTGTCTTCTCTACCGCATCTTTAGGATCTTTATAAACTGCTTTTAAAGCCTTGCCAGTAAGACTATATGTTTTAGAAAGAGCTCTGCTGCCTTGATCGTATGACCAATCAGCAAACCTTGATCCAATTTCCATTACTTTATCGTAATCTACCATAAAATTATTATATAGAACTAGTATATAAATCTTTCGAATTGTTATTTCTTATGAGTAACAACAATAATCATCTGTAAGATGTCTGCCTTGATTTTCTAGCTTTGGAATCGTTTGGCTTCCTCTGTTCTTTTCTTCTAATATCAGCGATAAGCAAATGCCTGTCATAATCCAAATATACTTTTCTTAATTTCTTGTCAAATTCCGCCAAAGCTTTTGCAACTGCCAATCTTGAAGCTTCTGCCTGGCTATGCCAACCACCGCCGTTAACATTTACGTTTATATCAACTTTTTTTGACACTTCACCTGCGATAATCAAAGGCTCCATTAACCTTGTTCTTGCGAATACATTATTATAATTATCAAGCAATACTGAATTAACCCTTACAATACCTTTGCCCTGCTTTAAAGTAGCGCGGGCAACAGAAGTTTTTCTTTTTCCTGTAGTCTGAATAACCTTCATATTTTAGCCCCTAATTTATTGCATAATGCCTTTAAGTTTATATATTTAATATTTTTTAATTTTAATTTTGCCTTTTCAACTGTTTCAAGCTTTTCATTTTTAAATTTTTCAGGTATGCCCATATAGCACATTATTCTTCTGAAAGCCTTGTCTCCTCTTTCCTGCTTGTATGGCAACATACCCCTTATGGCTCTTCTTAATATCCTATCAGGGAATTTAGACATGAACGGGCCTTTGTAAACATAACCCATATCCCTGAATCTTTTGTATTCTTCCACGATGTTGTCTTTAGAGCCTGTAAGAACCACATTTTCACAATTTAAAATTATTACTTTTTCACCTAATAAAGACTTTCTTGCTACGTACGTAGCTAACCTTCCCAAAACCAAATCTGTTCCGTCAATTACTATCATCCTATTATCCTCACATTTTTTCCTTTCGGATTTTCTTTTATTAATTCTTTGATTGTGATTGCTTTTCCTTTCTTGTTTATTTTGTTCATTGCTTCTTTTGAAAACTGGAAAGCCGCAATTGTCATTTTCTTTGTTAATTCCCCGTCTGACAATACTTTTCCGGGAACCAGGGCAATTTCCTTATCGCTTGTATATTTATTTATTTTCCAGATATTTGCAGACCTTCTCTGCCTTGATGGCTTTTCCAAATCATCAGCCAGCCTTTTCCATAAAGGAGCTTTTTCTTTATACGACAGGATTCTTAATTCTTGCACAAGTTCTTTCAATATCGGATTTGTAGGGCCTGTTCTTTTAACCATTGTAAGCAGCCTGCCTCATAAAATATAATTTTCCATCCTTTTCTTCTCTTCTAATTCCTTTTCTGATTAAATCATCTGGAGATAAATTTGCCATACCTTCCCTTATTACTTCTTCAGGATTGTAATTCCCAAAACGGTATTGCTTAATTTTTTCTAACATATCTTCTTCTGGAAAAACAACCTTCTTATCCGGATTCTTGCTTTGCTCATCATTTACTATTTTGACAACTAATTTAGCCAGTTTTTCTTGTTCCACTTTACCTAAAGTTATATCTTCTAATGCCATTTTTCTTAATTCAATTGATTTTTTAGCTAATTTATCATATATAAAGCTAATGTTTTTTAAATTGCGGGAGACAGGATTCGAACCTGCGTAGGCACTAAGCCATTAGCTCCTTAGGCTAACTCGTTTGACCGCTCCGACACTCCCGCTTAGAGCTTTACAGAATTGTTTGATATTTAAGCTTTTTTAATTGCTTTTGCAAAATCTTCCAGTTTCTCATCCAGAATATCCAATGCTTTTTCCAGCATCTCTTTAGGATCTAATTTACCGAAGCTTTCTATGTAGAAAATTATGTCTTTGCTGCTTGGAGTAACTTCAACTGAGCCTTTTGGGTCTGCTATATCAACACAAGCGCCGCATAAAATACATGCTAAATGATCTTTAACTGATAATGTTTTTCCTTTTAATTCGTATACATCTACCGGGCATTCTTTTGCGACTTCCTCTGCATTTTTTACATTTCCCAATTTTATTTGCGGATATCCCTTATACCACACATTTGCAGGAACATATTTAGCATGCTGTTTCCCCTTGCCTAAAGACGCTACAGCTTCTATTTCCAATTCCTGGCCTTTTAGTAATTTAACAATAGGCGTATTGCCGTGTATTGTCTTGATATTTTGATCCTTGAATTTTAAATCAGAAGCATAAACTGTCAAAGGGCCTTCTGCTGATAATGTTATTATAGACTGGCATTTTGCGCAGCCTGCGCCTTTACAGGAGCATTCTTCAAGAAGGTTATAAGTTTTCAAATCAGTTGTCAAAGACAATAACCCCAATCTATGGGATATCATTTCATCAAATAATGCCGAAGAATTTTTCGTAAATTTAACGTTTTTTACCGCAAATGTAGGAACTTCCGTAATAATTGCCCTTCTTAATGTATTTACAAAAACCTCATCCGTGTTCTTGATATTTAATACAAGCAGATTATCTTTTTGCTTTAGAACTTTTATTTCCATTTTTAGAATAAAATAAGCCTTAAAAAGTTATATTTAAAGGTTTTGGTTTGTTAGTTTATTTATATATAAGGCATTTATATATCTATACATCATTTCAACTTAATAACAGAATATTTCTTAGAGCCATATTTTTGCTTCATCCACTTTTTTGCGTCTTCAAGAATAAAATTACCATGCTTATTTTCAGGGGCAATTACCATATCCACAGACCATTTTGATTTGTGGTTATCTGTAGTTTTAAGCAAAATAATAAAATCAACATCAGCAGGCCTCTTTTTTTTACTAGCAAAACTGCCAAGCAGATAGGCAGAAGAAATAGGCAACATTTTATCAATTTTTTTAATTATTTTTTTTGAATTATTCCACAATTCTTTTCTGTATTTAGAGTTAATTAAGCTATTTGGTATATCTTGCTTCATGTTACTATAAAAATTAACAATCCTATATAAAGTTTGTTAAAAAGTATTTAAAGTTAAAATTTAGTAAAAAAATTATTTTAATATTTATTTAACCATTGCTTTTAATTTCGGATAAAGCAATTTCGTGAATTCTATTACCTTTTCCGCATAGGCCTTATCAAGCTGCGTTCCATAATAAAGCATACCATTCCTAAAATATCTTATTTGGTCGGCAAATTGGACATGTTTTTCATCAAAACCTAAAACCCTCATATAAGAGACTTCAGCTTCATGAGCGCCGAAACCCGAAGCATTATAACCTTCCAGCAGCATTTTAGCCCTTATTAATTCCATCAGAATGTCATAGCAGAATTTTACAAATATGTTTGCATTATCATCATCCACTTTAAGTTTCTCTATCATATTTGATAAACTGCCATATTCCTTTTCAGATTCTTTAATCAAAAATTCCGCCCTTGACCTATCTATCGACTGCTTTTTAACAATATTTTCTTTTATGAATTCATCAAACCTTCTTATTCCTTTCATAGCTCAACCCCCCCTATAAGAATAATGCCGTTGCATATATTTTCTTTTAAGTGCTTATGGATATTTTTAAATGAATCGTAAAAGTTTATATTTATTTTCCTTTCAAGCTCTTTTTCAAATTTTATTAAGCCGACTTGTTTTTCTTTTCTGCCAATTACCGCAATATCTATATCTGAATTAATTATATCCTCTCCTCTTGAATAACTTCCAAATAAGATTATTGTTGCTCCGGCAAATTCTTTTTCAATAAAATCCGCAAGCCCTGTTTCATAGATAACTTTTAAGTTGTCTGCCCTTTTTAGCTGCATCACCCTATGGTTATCCCTGTTAAGCTCTATCGACCACCTTTTTGTTTCTTTATTCTGGCTTATTTTGATTAAGTTTTCTTTTTCTAAATTTGGAATTGATTTTATTACAGCTGGCTGCGATACCTCCAATAGATTTGCTATCTGCCTTTGGTTTAATGATATTCCTGCTTTTATAAATAATAGCCTTAAAATCCCTTGCTGCAAGTTTGTTAACTTTAGTTTATATATGTTTACCATAGTTAATAGATATTAACTTTAGTTTATATACCTTTCGGTTCTGCATAATCTATAATATTGATATGAATTTATTCATATGTTATTTTTAAAAAAATAATGCGTAAAAACCTTTAAATATACCTTATATTTATAAATATGGGGTGATTAAAATAGCTGAATCCGACTTATTGGAATTTTACGGGACTGAGTGCCATTTCTGCATAGAAATGAAGCCTGTGATTGAGAAGCTGGAGAAAGAGCTTAAGCTCAAGATTGAAAAGATAGAGGTTTGGCATAATTCCAAGAATGCGGAATTACTGAAAAAATATGACAAAGGGCTTTGCGGGGGAGTGCCTTTTTTCTTTAATAAGAAGACAGGAAAATTCATATGCGGCTTCGCAGATTATGACGAGCTTAAGAAGTGGATGTTGGGGAAATAAAGAAAATCTTTAAATAATCCAAAATCAATTAATATTCATGGTTAGAGGTGATTTAGCATTAGAAAAGCCTGAATGGCTTACTATAAGACACAACCAAAATAATAACTTCTTGGATATTAAAAATATAATTAAAGAAAATCACCTTAATTCCGTATGCCAGGAATCCAAATGCCCTAACTTAAGTGAATGCTGGTCTTCAGGAACTGTTACTTTTATGATTTTAGGAAATAAATGCACAAGAAACTGCGGGTTTTGCAATACTAAAACCAATAAAACCGGATGTTTAATTGATGAAAAAGAACCTGAAAATATTTCCAATGCCATCAAAAAATTAAAAATATTTGACTATGTTGTCTTAACTTCAGTATGCAGGGATGATTTAGAAGATTCCGGAAGCAAGCATTATGCTGAATGCATTAAAAAAATAAAAGAAGACAACCCAAATTTAATTTTAGAAACTTTAATTCCTGATTTCAGCTTAAACTTATTAAAAAATATTGTAAACGAAAAGCCGAATGTAATCTCACATAATATAGAAACTGTAAAAAGACTGCAAAAAAATGTCAGGGACAATAAAGCTTCATATAATAAATCCTTAGATGTTTTGAATAATATTAAAACTTTGAATAATAATATTTACACAAAATCTTCCCTTATGTTAGGCTTGGGCGAAAAACGGGAAGAAGTAGAAGAAACAATGAATGACTTGAGAGAAGCTAAAGTTGATATCTTAACTATAGGGCAGTATTTAAGGCCAAGCTTAAAGCATCTGGAAGTAAAAGAATATGCAAGCATTGAGAAATTCAATTATTACAGGGATTTGGCTTTTGATTTGGGATTTTTAAGCGTTGCATCAGGGCCTTTTGTAAGGTCGTCTTACAAGGCAGGAGAGTTATTCTTAAGATGATATTTGACTTGATTATTATAGGCGCAGGACCGGCAGGCATTGCAGCTTCTTTGTATGCGGCAAGGCAGAACCTTAATTTTTTAATAATTTCAAAAGACATCGGAGGGCAGGCTAATTTAATCCCTGATATTGAAACTTACTTAGGGTACCATTATATCTCTGGCTCTGAAATAGTCAAAAGATTTCAGGAACACTTGAAGGATTATAATGTTAGGTTTGTTTATTCTGAAGCCAAGAAATTGGAAAAACAAAAGGACTGCTTTGTTGTAAGGACTAATATAACCTCATTTAGGTCAAGGGTTTTAGTAATCGCAACTGGCAGGGTAAATAAAAAATTAAAAGTTAAAGGCGAAAGTGAATATGCAAACAAAGGACTGAGCTATTGCGCTGCATGCGACGGCCCATTATTCAAAAATAAAACCGTTGCCGTAATAGGCGGGGGAAAATCAGGATTATTTTCTACATTGTATATGCTGAAGATTGCCAAAAAAATATATTTAATAGAAGAGAACAAGGAATTAACAGGGCCTGAATTTTTAATCCCTAGGATATTAAAGCATGAGAAGGTTGAGATTTTAACCAACACTAAGGTTTTGGAAGTTATTGGAAATAAAATTGTTAATAAATTAAAAGTAAAGCAGGGAAACAAAATAAAAACTTTGCCTTTAGAAGGAATATTTGTTGAGATTGGCTATGAGCCCAACTTGCCATTTTTGAACGGGCTTGTAAAGATCAACAATAAAAAAGAAATTGTGGTTGACAAGGAATGCAGTACTTCGATGCAGGGAATATTTGCAGCAGGAGATGTTACAGATATTAATGAAAAACAAGTAATAGTGGCTGCAGGTGAAGGAGCAAAGGCTTTAATGTCTGCGCTTACTTATTTAGCTAAATATAAGAAATAAAATGCCAGAAAAAAAATTAAAAGAGTTTGATGCAAGAAGAGTTGAGATATTGAATGTAGACGGAAGCATAGACAAAAATTTAATGCCGAAACTTTCCGATGATGATATTAAAAAATTATATGAAAATATGGTTTTGACCAGGGTGTTTGATGACAAGTGCGTCAAGCTGCAAAGGCAGGGAAGGCTGGGAACATTTGCATCTTCTTTAGGGCAGGAAGCTTCTGTTATAGGATCTGCTTTTGCGACAAGAAAAGATGACTGGTTAGTTCCTAATTTCAGGGAGAATGGCGCTTTTATTATTAAAGGCTACCCAATGGACATGCTTATCCAATATTGGGCAGGAGATGAAAGAGGGATGAGATGCCCTGCTAATTTAAACATACTGCCTATTGCTATTCCAGTTGCAACTCAAAATTTACATGCTGTAGGCTTGGCTATGAGCTTTAAATTAAAGAAAGAAGATAAAATTGCTATGGCTTATATGGGCGATGGAGCGACTTCCGAAGGAGATTTTCATGAAGCTATGAATTTTGCAGGAGTGTTCAAGCTGCCTGTTGTTTTTATAATACAAAATAATCAATATGCAATTTCCTTACCGAGAAAAAAACAAACTGCTTCTTTGACTTTAAGCCAGAAAGCAATTGCTTACGGATTTGAAGGAATACAGGTTGACGGAAATGATGTGTTTGCAGTCTATAAAGCTGTTAAAGATGCTGCTGATAATGCAAGGAACGGAAATGGTCCCACGTTAATTGAATGTGAAACTTACAGAATTGAAAACCATACAACTTCAGATGATTACACTAAATACAGGACTAAAGAAGAGGTTGAAGAATGGAAGAAAAAAGACCCTGTTTTAAGATTGGAAAAATATATGTTGAGCAAAAATTTATTGAATGAAAAATACAAGAATGATGTTCTGAAGAACGCAATGAAAGAGGTTGATGAAGCTGTAAAAATGGCTGAAATGAACAAGCCTGCTGATGTTGATGATATTATTAATTATGTTTTTGAAGAGCCGACTAAAAACCAAATTGAGCAGCTTGAAAAATTAAAGGAGCTTTTAAAATGAACCTTAATATGGTTGAAGCTATAAATTTAGCCTTGAAGCAGGAAATGAAAAAAGACAAGACTGTTATTTTATTAGGGGAAGATATTGGGAAAGACGGAGGGGTTTTTAGGGTTACTGAGGGATTATTGGATATTTACGGAGAGAATAGAGTTATAGATACACCATTAGCTGAATCTGGAATTGTTGGATGCTCCATTGGAATGGCAATTAATGGATTGAAGCCTGTCTGCGAGATACAATTTGAAGGCTTTATCTTTCCAGCTATTGACCAGATAATTTCACATGCTTCAAGATTGAGAAACAGGTCCAGAGGGCGCTACACTGTTCCTTTGGTTGTAAGAAGCCCTATTGGCGGGGGAATAAAAGCATTAGAGCACCATTCTGAAAGCCCTGAAAGCCATTTTATACATATACCCGGAATAAAGGTTGTTGTTCCTTCACGCCCATATAATGCCAAAGGTTTGTTGATTTCCGCTATAAGAGATCCTGACCCCGTTATATTTTTTGAGCCTAAGAAAATTTATCGGGCATTTAAGGAAGAAGTTCCTGAAGAAGAATATACTATTCCTTTGGGAAAAGCTGAGATTTTGAAAGAAGGAGAAGATGTTACTTTAATTGGTTTTGGAGCATGGATTAAGAATTGCTTGGAAGCTGCTGAAGAGCTGAAGAATGAAATTTCTGTCGAGGTTTTGGACTTGCAGACTTTAAGCCCTTTGGATGTTGATGCAATAATTGATTCTGTCAAGAAAACAGGGAGAGCTGTTGTTGTTCAGGAAGCGCAAAAAACCTGCGGCATTGCCTCTGAAATTACTTCACTGATAAATGAAAAAGCATTTTTAAATATGGAAGCGCCTGTAGAAGTTTTAGCTGGTGTAGACACTATCACACCTATGCCAAAACTAGAGGATTATTATTTCCCTAATACAAAAAAGATTGTAAAATTAGTGAGAAAGGTTAATTCATTCTGAATTGGATTAAAATTTATTATACCCAAATTTTTTATCATAATCCCTATGGTTCATTATATCAAGAATTAAAGCAATAATTTCCACTTCTCCGCCTCTTACAGTATATATCATTCTCCAAGCTCCTGAAAGATTAACTTTCCATAAATTATTTACTTCATAATTCATTACATATTCTTTTGGTATTTTATTCTTCGGTATATGGATCCCATATTGCGGATTTTCCTTTAAAAATTCAATTTTCTGCTGTATTGAATTAAATAAAGTCTGGTGGTCGCTGCTATTAACACCATGGTTTATTTCTTCTCCTACAATTATATTTAATTTTTCAAATTCTTCTTTAGCCTCTCCTGTTATCTTTACTATAACATTCTTGCCTTTAAAACTCATAATTCAACACCCTCTTTTATTGCTTTGTCTAATTTTTGGCTTGGATTGTAAATCCATAGAATCCCTTTTCTTCCATCAATGATTTTACCGCTTTCTTCTAAATATTCTAAAATAATGTTAAGCGTCTGGTGCATTACCATTTTTGGCAATAGTTTTTTAAGTTCCTCTCTTGTTAATAATTCATTTGCGTTTTTCAATGCTTCCTCTACCATTAATACTGTCTTTAGACTTGGGAAGTGTATTATTTTATGCTTCATTGTAACCTGTTGCAACACACTTCTCTTTCCAAGGTTTACCTCTCTTTTCATTATGCCTCTTTTTGTATAATATTATATAATAATATATATAAACTTATATATAAATGTTTCTCTTTCACTTCAGTTTAAACTACCACAAATAATATAAGCAATAGGCTCCCTTTTATTAAAAAGATGGCGTTTGAATTTAAGTTTCCGGATGTTGGAGAGGGCATTCATGAAGGTGAATTAGTAAAGTGGCTTGTCAATGAAGGGGATTTTATTAAAGAAGACCAGGCTATTGCCAAGATAGAAACCGATAAAGCTATTGTTGAAATTCCATCGCCTAAATCAGGAAAAATATTAAAATTACATTTTAAGGAAGGGGAGACCATTAAAGTAGGCGAGACTTTAGTTACCATAGGAGAAGAAGGTGAAAGGGTTTCCAAAACTTCTGAAAGAAAAACAACATCTGTTGTCGGCGAATTAGAAGAATCAGAGCAAAGATTAGTTATCCCTAAAAAAGAGAAAAGAGAAATTTCCACAGGCGTATTGGCAACACCTGCTGTAAGGACATTGGCTAAAGAACTTAATGTAGGCATTAATTCTGTCAGAGGAACCGGAGACGGAGGAAGAATTACCGAAGAGGATGTTAAAAATTCCACTGGCAAAGAAATTAAAAAAGAAGTTAAGGTTGTAAGAAAATATAATATTTACGGGTATGTGGAAAGAATCCCTTTGAAAGGCGTTCGAAAGGCTGTGGCTAAAAAAATGGTTGAATCTGTGATGAGCGCTGTCCATGTTGTCCATATTGATGAAGCTGATGTCACTGAATTATCTATTTTAAGAGAAAAAGAAAAAATCATAGCCTCACAAAAGGGGGTTAAATTAACTTTCATGCCTTACATAATAAAAGCAGTTATTGACTCTTTGAAACAGCACCCTTACTTAAATTCCACTTTGGAAGGAGAGGAGATTGTTTTGAAAAAATATTATAATATTGGGATTGCTGTTGATACAGAAGACGGATTAATAGTTCCTGTCATTAAAATAGCTGATTCCAAAAGCTTGTATGATTTGGCTAAAGAGGTTGAAAATTTAGCTGAATTGGCAAGAGAAAGAAAATTAGACTTGGGGGATATGCAAGGAGGAACGTTTACGATAACAAATATCGGCTCTATAAGAGGATTGTATGCCACTCCGATAATTAATTATCCTGAAGCTGCTATACTTGGTTTAGGAAGAATTTATGAGAAGCCCGTTGCTATTGGGGGAAAAGTTCAAGTAAGAAATGTGCTGCCTTTATCATTATCCTTTGACCACAGGATTTTAGACGGGGCTGAAGCTGCAAAATTTATTGATTTAGTTATCAAGCACTTAGAGAACCCTGACATGCTGATGGTTAAATAATTGTTTTGTTTTTAGCAGAATATTATAATCAAAAATATCTCTTACATTTTTTTCAATATAACTTTTAACTTCATTTAAATCAATCTTTTTCCCTAAAATAATTTCTGCAGAACCCATTACCTGTTCATTAAAGCCACAGGGATATATTTTATCAAAATAAGCTAAATTAGTATTTATATTGATAGCAAAACCATGCATCGAATATTTATAATCTTTATCTGTCTTAAATTCCAGACCTTGAGCTGCTAATTTTTTTTCTTTACCATTAAACTTGACCCAAGCACCTCTTATAGGTTTATTATCTTCATCATTTTCTTTTTTCCTTGAATAAGCATTTATGCCTAAATCTTTTAAAGTTTTTATTGTGACATCTTCTATATTGTCTATAAATAAAGATATTCTTTCCTGCGGGATTTTAGCTATTAAATAACCAACTATCTGCCCCGGACCATGATAAGTGACTTTTCCGCCTCTTCCAATTTCATATACTTCCGCTATTTGCTTTAATTCTTCCAATGGGACTCTAAAAGTTTTTTCTTTTGCATTTAATCCAATAGTATAAGTTGATTTGTGCTCCAATAATAATAAAGTATCCGGGATTTCATCTTTCATTCTTTTTTGCATAAGCTCTTCCTGTTTTTTCAATGCTGATTCATAATTAACCAAGCCTTCTAAATAAATTACTTTTAGTTTCTTTTTGGCTGCAACCATTAAAAATTTATAGATTTTAGAATTTATAAAGATTTGTTATATTTAATTTTTTAATTAATATTCATTATACATTTCTCTTAAGTTCTGCTCAAATTCATTTTTTGCTATATTTGGAACATAGTTTCTAGTTAATTTCAAAATATCTTTTAAACTAGGTCCATAAATTTTTTCCTTAACGTCTTTATAGTATTTACTTATACCGACAAAACGAGCATCATAATTAAGAGATATGTTACTATAAAGGCCCCCTTTTAAGTTTAGACCAATGACTAAGGGGCGTGCTAATGGAGAATTATATAAATCATCACAATGGAAAACCCCAATCCCCTCCCCATAAATTTTCCCCATCGCCCCATAAACTTCTTTATACTTACCTAAGTATTTTTCAGCTAATTCTTTGCTCCCACAAAAAGGAATTGTTTGTGGATGTTCAAGAGCTTTTTCCAAGGGGATAATACCAGAAGTTGAACTTTTTAGTTTATAATAATCAACAACAAAGACTTTTTTATTATCTTCAAGCTCTAAAAGTCTCATAAAATCTTTATTTAGTATATAACCTGCGCCATTTATCAACCCTTTATTTATAGATTTTTTAATATTTTTTTGGTTTGAAAAATAATCAGAAATATGTGCATAAACAACAACAGGCTTTCCTTGTTTTGTCCTTCCGGTGACCTTTATACTTGGTGTAGAGTACCAATTTTGAAATATTTTTGAATCGTTCAGAGCAGAAATTTTTAATTCGAGTAATTGGGGCATATATAAAATTTCTTCGCATTCGCTTCCACAATTTTTTAATGCATCATATAAATTACTGCCGTAAAATTCCTTTAAATTTTTTCCCTTTTGAATTTCTAATTTTTCTTTCATATTAATCCCCTGATACATTTCAAATTTTTATAAAACCGCATATTTAATAATTTAATTAAGGTCATTTTTGCTTCCGATTAAATTTATTTCCCCTAAATCACCTTCTGCTATTTGTTTAGTGATAACTTCAGAAACAGACTCTCTTATTGTATCTTTAACTTCATCTGTTTTTAAATCATACATTATATTTAATTCTTTAATTCTTTCATATATTATTTGATTCTTTGTTTTATGACAGTCTATTTTAATTCCATCTATTTCTTTTGTTTCATAACCTATGGCCAAACTTTCTTCACTATCATTATCAAATAAAATTTTAGAACCATATTTATTATGGAACATAGAAAGATGTATTTCTCCGATTGGTTCTATTAACTCCCTATGATAACTTGCCAAACCATTAACTCCATTTTCTAATAATTTACAAATTTTCACAAGGTCTTTCAAAATTAATTCACTTGCTTCTTTTTCGTTATCTGGAAAAGGATTTAATTGCAATTCTTTTACTTTCTTAGTTTTTTTAAATCTTTTAAATAAACCTTTTTCTGCTTTAAGATCTTTTTCCACATAACACATTAAATTGCCTTCTAAATCAGTATTAAGGCCTAATATCCTCTGTTGCCAATCATGTTCACAAGATTTATATTGGTAGTTCAACTTAAAATTATCTAACTCTGAACCAGTCATTGGAAAATCTTTTGGTAGTTTCATCAAGTCTTTTGGGGTTAAAATTGGCTTAGAAAGGATATTGCCCCCAATAAAATAATCATAACCATCAGATACAATCTTAACTGATAAATAATCTATAATCTCATCTTTTTTTAAATATTCTTCGATATTTTCATTAAAAAAAGCATATTTTCCAGTTGGTTTTTCATGCTTAGATATTTGTCTTATATATTTAGAATTCTCTCCAGATCTAATTATACCTACTTTATTCTCCCATGTGTACTCTTTTTCAACCCTTTTAACTAACCCTATATTTACATTACCTAAGTAAGGTGTTCTTTGAAGTACACTACTTACTATAAAATACGGGTCCTGTATTGCCAATGAAATATGTTTTTGTTTTTGCATTTTTTTATTTCCTATCAACCCCTAGAAATATATCATAATAACTATTATTTAAATATTCTTATTATATTATAATAATAGATTATAATATTATAATATTTTAGAAAGATTTATATATAAGCAGTTATTCTTACTTTTGAGGTCTTTAAATGAAAAGAAAGGTTTCAAAGATAGGTCCTGCAACTTTAATGGTAAGTTTACCTAGTAAGTGGGTTAAAGAATATGGAATTAAGAAAGGGGATGAATTAGATATAGAAGAATTATCCAATTCCTTGGTTATAAAAACAAGGAAAGGATTAGTTATAGAAACAAAAACGATAAATATAACAGGGTTAGAAGAGATGGTTATTTGGCGTTGCTTGGATGCAATATATAAAAGTGGAACTGAAGAAATAAAAATAATCTTTGATTATGAAAAATTAAAAAATTTTCAAGATAGAAAAAATATAACAACTTTAGATTATATTAGAATTATAACTGATAGATTAATAGGTATGGAAATAATAAGTCAAGGAAAAAATTCTTGTATAATACGAGAAATTTCAAAAATAAAAGAAGAAGAATTTGATATTGTTCTAAGAAGAATTTTCATGACAATTGAAGGTATGTTTAATGATAGTTTAGAAGCAATAAAAAAACATGATAAAGAATTATTAAATAATCTGTCAAAAAATATAGATAGCCCATTAAATAAACTCATTAATTACTGTTTAAGATATTTAAATAAAGGAGACTATAATATTAAAAAAACAACAACTCTTTATTATGCACTTAATGAATTAGAAGAAATAGGTGATTCAATTCCATTTATCTTAAAAACAACGTCTAAAATGAATAAACCTTTAAAAAAAGAAATAATAGATTTATTAAATGATCTAAATAATTTATTTAATTATATGCATAAAACCTTTTATACTTTTAATATTGAAAATTTTTCTGAAATTTATAAGATTAGAAAAGATATTAAAAATAAAATAGAAAATTATAAAAATCTATCTGAAGAAGAAATAAAAATATTAAGCTCAATTAAAATTACAACCAATTCCATAATTGAAATAATAAGCACAAAATTAATTACTTCTTAGATAATCCTTTATCAATTTTGATGAATTTTTTATATTATTAGGCAATTTATTTTCATCTATATAATTAAAATAATTAATAACGCCTTTTTTGATATCTTTATAACCAAATTCATTCATTAAATCTGAAGCTCTTTTAAAATAATGCAAAATCATTTTCTGATCTCCAATTTCAGCAATATATCCTAATGTAACCAAAGATGTAAATAATTCAAAAAACCTAGAATTATAATAAAAATTATGTATATCATGTATTGGATTATTAAAACTTGAAAAACTATCTATATACCCTCTTCTTATAGTATCTATATATAATCCTTCTGGGAAATAATCTACTCTAGCAAATACCTGTCCAACATCATTTTCTGCAGGTAGCCATCTTCTATTTGGGTCTATAACTGCTCCATCTTCCATTATATTTTTAATATAAAAATCACCATGCCCTGCTACATAATTTAAATTTTTTAATTTACTAATTTCTTCATTCAACATTGTATTTAATTCTTTACTTATACCATTATGGCCAAATCTCTTAAATAATCTATCGGCTTCCATTTCATAATTACGCTCTTTAAGAATGAATGTTTTATCATCCACTTTAAAAGTATTATTTTGGCTTAAATATTGTGTTGCAACACCATGAATAACCCCTAATGTTTTTAAACCATTTTTGATTAAATTTGCTTTCTTGACTAATTTAATATTATCTAAATGGGGATTTAATTTAGACAAATTTAAAAGATCTTTATCATCTTGAGTTTGGTTGAGCAATTCCAAATTTTTAAATGCCTCTTCTAAGTTAATAGACCTAATTCTTTTCATCATATATATTGGTTCATCTGTGTCTTCATCTACCCAATATCCTAATGGTTTTGTTATTTTATTCATAATTATTTTATGAGATTTATCATTATAAAAATAATCATCTAAACTATTGTATATATGAGACTCAGTTATATATTGTTCATATAAAATTTGAGTTGCTTCGTCTTTATTTTTATTTTTTAAACGTTGCTTAATTAAATATAAATTTGGGCCTAAAAAATGTATTTTTTCACTAAAATAAACCTCAGCATCTAATTTTTGTAAATGATCTTTAAATTTTGTATCACATTTTATAAAATTTACAATTTTCTTCCAAATATCATTTTCTAATTTGTTTTCTTCAGTAAATTCACATAAAGGTAAGATAATATGTGCTATATCTATATGGTCTGGATTATCCTCCAAAAATTCTGTAAAATAATTTAAAATTTGTTGAATATCGCCAATTTCACCAAATATTTTTGTTAAAAGAATATCATTATTTATTCCAGGAAATAATTTGCCACTTTTTAAACAGTAATTAATTGCAGTATCATATTGTTTTTGAACTCCATGGATAACACTTATATTATGAAATAATACTGAAAGTATTTTATTTAATTCATTATCACCTTCATTAATTTTATTAATTTCTTTAGTAACCATACCTTCAGCTTTTTTATATATTTTTTCAGCCATTTTTTGATTATCCAAATTAGTATAACAATACCCCAAAGATATAATTGTTGATATTTGTCCTTTTATATTCTCTGGATGAAAATTTAAAGATTTATTTAAAAATTTAATAGCATCCGCATACTTCCCAAGATTAATTAAACTTTGTCCATGACAATAATAAAATTTACAATCGCATATAGTCGAATCTAAAATTTTTATTTTATCTCTTAAATTCATCAATTTATTAGTTATTTCAAAATGTTCTTTATTATATTCTTTAGGATTTAGATGATTTAATAAATTAAAATAATAGGATAATCTTGTTTTTAAAGCATGTTCTTGCAAGGTTCTATCTTCAAAATTTTTTAATAAATCTATACAGCTATGACTATTGAACCATATACTTGTGCTATTTTTTGTGTTGGTTTTGATATTATAATGTTCTCTTTTATTGCTTCTATCATTAATTTCATTTAAGAAATTTAAATAATCTTCAGAGTATAATTCTTTCAATAAAATTGATTTATTTTCAATTTCTTCTTCACTTAAAGATTTATTTATATGTTCTTCATCTAACTCATTTATTAAATCTTCCAATTTACTATGTAAATTATCCATTTTTCTTGCTTTTATCAATATTATAGACTATATAAATTTTACTACTAACTAAAGGTAAACTACATTATGGTATAAAATAGGTTTATAAGGCTTATAGACTATTAAATAAAGGTTATTCAGTTTACTTATCAAAAGCTTAATAAATAATTTCATTTTTAATAGATATATGGGCTTCGAATTCAAGAAAGACAAATATAAAAGCGCAAGAGGAAAACATTCAAGATTGCTAAATTTATTCTGCAGGGTTTGCGGTGAAAAGATTCTTACATATCAAAAAGATGGACCTGGAAATTTAAGGCGACTTTACTTTGATAGAATTTTTTCTCCAAAAAAATTGGTTAATCTTGAATATAAACCTTTGAATAAAATTCCTGCTTTAAGTTGCCCTAAATGCAAAGAAGATATTGGCACCCCTTATATCTACAAAAAAGAGAAACGTAAAGCATTCAAAATTTACCAAGATGCATTAATTAAGAAAAGAAGATAATTAAATGGTTTCTAATTGACCTTTATAAGCCGTATAACCACGCGTCACGCGACAAGTCCGGGCAAGGTTTATATACTAAAATATGCTAAAAAATAGAATGGACAATGCTCTAGTTGTTTTTCAGGACAAGAAGATAAGAAGAATTTGGCATGATAATGAATGGTATTTTTCTGTTATTGATGTAGTCTTTGCTTTAGAAGCAAGCACAATCCCAAAAAGGTACTGGTCTGACTTAAAAGCGAAACTTTCTGAAGAAGGATTTGAACCATACGATAAAATCGTACAGTTGAAATTGCCGGCTGAAGATGGAAAATTAAGGGAAACAGACTGTGCCAGCACAAAAAATATGTTCAGAATAATACAGTCTATCCCTTCACATAAAGCAGAGCCTTTCAAGCAATGGCTGGCTCAAGTAGGCTATGAACGAGTGCAGGAAATAGAAAATCCTGAACTTGCCCAAACAAGAATGAAAGAAATTTACAGGGCAAAGGGCTATTCTGATGAATGGATAGAAAAAAGAGTGAGGGGGATAGCAGTAAGAGATGAGTTAACAGATGAGTGGAAAAAACGAGAAATCAAAAGTGAAAAGGAATATTCAATTTTAACAGCAGAGATTTCAAAAGCAACTTTTGGATTAACGCCAAATGAGTACAAGAAATTAAAAGGATTGGACAAAGAAAATCTAAGAGACCATATGAATGACTTGGAACTGATATTCAATATGCTTGGCGAACGTGTAACAACTGAGATAACAAGAAGCAAAGAAGCAGAAAAATTTGATGATTGCGCTGATGCTGCAAAAGAAGGCGGCGAAGTCGCAGGCAATGCAAGAAAAGATGCTGAAAGAAGAATTGGAAAATCAATAATTTCCGGCGATAATTATTTAGAGATTCCTGGGAAAGAAAAAAGAAAGAGACTTAAAAAATAGGATATGAGTTGGTTACAAAATGTAACAAATTGAAGAACGAAAATAAATTGAATTTTTTAAAAAATTAATATACTAATAAAGATCTATACTCTTCTACCTCTACGACCGCCCTTCTTACGGCATCCGTCATGAGGCAAAGTTTCTGTTAATTTCATTTTATTCCATTCTCATAAAATAAGGCTTGCCTTTTAGACAGTCTAAATTTTCTAAATCCTTTAGAGAATTATTTATGATATAGTTTTCAGTAGGGGAGATTATTATTACATCTGGTGAAACAGGACCATTATTGAATTGTTTTACATTCTTTAATTCTTCCATATTAATGCTATTTTCGGCCATCACTCTACTTTCTTTTGCAAAAACTCCTGGTGAATCAATTGATGGGCACCATATATAACCCCTATTCTTGATATAATCTATTTTTATTATATCTGCATTATTTTCTGAATAAGCGCCAATGTCTTTAACAATATTATTTTTATGATTTGTTGAAATATCTAATAGATCACTTATTAAAGCGCTAACTGTTGGCCCTACACCTGCACCTTTTCCATTATATGATTGTTCCCCGCATAAATCTCCTTTAATAAGTATCCCATTATTCTCGTTATTTATACTGGCTAATTGATGTGCATTATCCACTAAAGTTGGATTCACTCTTAATTCTAATTTATTTCCTCTCTTTTTTGCGATACCTAATAATTTTATTCTTTTATCATGTTCTTTTGCAAAGTAAATATCATGTTTTTTTATTTTGTCTATGCCTTCACAATATATATCTTCAGGATTTATTTTTGTTTTAAATGCAATTGAAGCTAAAATAGCTAATTTTTGTTGTGAATCATATCCTTTAACATCAAATGTCGGGTCTGGTTCCGCAAATCCTTCTTTTTGAGCTAGTTTTAATGCAGATCCATAAGATATTCCTTCTTCCATCCTATTAAGAATGTAATTTGTTGTTCCATTTAATATTCCTTCTATACTTTCTATTTTATTTGCTTTTAATTGCTCTGTTAAGATATTAATTATTGGGATACCCGCGCATACACATGCTTCTAAACCAACATTTACCTTGTTTTTATTAGCTTCTTTAAAAATTTCTTCTCCATATTTGGATATAATCGCTTTATTTGCTGTTATAATATGTTTCTTATTTTTTATTGCTGCCAAAATATAGTCTATAGGGGCATACCCTCCAATTAATTCTACTATAATGTCTATTGAAGGATCTTTTAAAACCTTATTAATATTATTTGTTATATTATTGAAATTAAAATTTCTTTTTTTCTTAATATCTTTCACTACAATTGTCTTTAAGTTTATATCTTTTAAATCATAATGCTTTTTATTGATTAAATATTCTGCAAATCCAGAAC
>Ga0209541_10003547_pt1 | contig 28587 bp, 23 predicted proteins | sample RifCSPlowO2_01_FD_184027 | JGI IMG/M metagenome (GOLD analysis project Ga0209541, IMG submission 184027) | Groundwater microbial communities from Rifle, Colorado - Rifle CSP2_plank lowO2_0.1 (SPAdes) (version 2) | ecosystem: Environmental > Aquatic > Deep subsurface > Groundwater | place... | reverse complement strand
GCTGTACCATTAAGAGTATGAGCTATCTCCTTATCCTGTCCGAATTTAACATTTAATTTCCTTGCTTGATAATCTGTACAATTCGAAACTGAAATTAATTCTCGATACTGCCTCTGTGCTGGAAACCAAACTTCTATATCATATTTCTTTGCTGCGTTGTCATTCAAATCCTGCGCAGGAATACTTATAACTCTATAAGGCAGTCCTAATTTTTGAAACAATTCTTCCGTAACTTTTACCATATCTTCGTGTATCACGTTGGAACTCTCTGGCTTGCAGAAAATAAATTGTTCAACTTTGTCAAACTGATGAACTCTAAATATTCCTTTAGTATCTTTACCGTGTGAGCCTGCTTCTTTTCTAAAGTTAGTAGAAAAGCCGACATATTTTAGCGGTAATTTATTTCCGTCCAATACTTCGTCCATATGAAATGCAGCGAGAGTTTGTTCTGCGGTTGCAATTAAATAGAGCTCTTCGCCTTCTATTTTATACAATTGGTCTTTGAAATCTTCGAGTTCTGCCGCAGCTTCAATTGGTCTATGTCGAAGCAAATAAGGCGTCCACATTGGTGTATAGCCTTTATCTATTAAATTATCAAATGCGAAATGTATAAGTGCTAAGTTTAATTTGACTAATTCATTTTTCAAATAATAAAATCGTGCTCCGCTTAATTCCGCAGCTCGCGTAACATCTGCAATATCTAAATCTTCTATAATATCTGCGTGTGCTTTCGGAGTAAAACTAAATTTTGGCTGAATGCCCCAAGTCCGAACAACTTTGATATTTGTTCCTAGAGGAACGTCATCGGAAAGAATATTTCCGATTTTGTATCTCATACTATCGCGTTTTGCTAAAGCTTCATTTATTTTTATATCAAGTTTCACTATTTCATCTGCAACATTTTTAACTTTCTTTATTTCAGCTGTTGCCGCTTTGCTTTCTTTTTTCATTTGATTAATTTTTTCAGAAACAGTATTCCTTTCGCGCTTTAATTCTTCAGCGCGCTGTAAAAGTTCACGCCAAACCTGGTCTAATTCAAGAACTTTATCTACTAGCTTTTCATCTTTGCCGCGCTTCTTCTGAGAAGTCTTAATAGCTTCCGGGTTTTCCCTGAACAACTTTATATCTAACATAATACAACTGCGGTGCTATAGCTTAAAAACTATTTGCCTTTGATAGCTTTCATTATTTTATCGGTCTGTTTCAAAACAGACGATTTGCTTTTATTTCCATCTATTTCATAATTCGCTGATACTAAGACGTCTCCTACACCCCTTATCATTTCATCATCATCGCGCATTTTGAAAGCTACATTTGATACTTTTCCAAACCTCGCTCGACTTTTCATTCTATTAAATCTTGTTTTTGGCTCCGCTAGTACGGCTATTACTTGAAATTTTTTCCCGTATTGTCTTCTAAAAAAAGTTACTTCTTCTGGTGTTCTTATAGAATCAATAAGTATCATTTTTGCGCTGCTTTTTTTGATTTTCTTATTTGCCCAGTCGGAAATTGGAATATCGCCGTATTCTGCCCAAAGATATAAACCAACCATAGACCCCATTTCTTCACTAGGTCTGATGCCTCTTTTTTTTAAGAAGTCCCAGATGAAATCGCCCATATGAATTTTATAGGCTTTGTAATTCTTCATTAGATGATCGGCGACTAATGATTTACCTGATGCGGGCATACCCGCTATACCGATAATAAGTTTCTTAACGGCCATATACTACAAGGTAAATTATAGTTTATATCTTTAACTCGGTTGCAGGAATAAAGAAGTTATACCCATATACAAAAGCGCAACGACTACTACCCATTTAAATCCGCCAATATAAGCGAAATCGGTTACAGCTATCATAATAGCTGCAATGATGTCTATCATCGCTAAAAACGTACCTATTAGACTCATATATCGAGCATCTGTGATACTTTTTTAAAGTTGACCGCGTCTTAAATCTATGAGAGCGTTTATAGCTATAGATATTCCAGAAGTGTTACATAAGTCTGTACGTAAATTTCAATCATCTTTGGACAGAACTCAAATTTTCAATGCTTCGTGGACAAATCAGTATCATTTTACATTAAAATTTCTGGGCAATATAACTGTAGAAAAGCAGCTGAAAAATATTATAGAAAAACTTGAAATAATTTCTAAAAGAAATAGCTCATTTACAGCTGAACTAAAAGGTATTAGCGGTTTTCCTTATAAAATATCTCCGAGAGTAATATGGATTGGTATTGGCGAAGGTAGTGATAGAATAAACGCTTTGCAAAAAATAATAAATGATGAATTTATAAAATTAAACTTTGAAAATGAAACTAATTATACAAATCATTTGACACTAGCAAGAGTAAATGCTATTAACAACAAACCAGCTTGGTTGGATATTTTGAAATCAAATGAAAATAGAAGCTTTGGCAAATTCAAAGTAAGTTCAATTAAATTGTACGAATCAAAATTACGTCAAGGACGACACGTATATGAAGTCATTAGAGATTTTAACCTGGCTTGATTAATTGGCTTTCATCCAAACCGCGCTCTTCGGCTTTTGTAAAATATCTCTGCTCTTGTTTTAATCTGCCGAGCTGATATTCATTCATATCTGGCTTTATGTGTTCAGATATTAAAGGCATTACATCTCGCACTTCTAAAAACATCTGCTGGAATAGTTTTCTATACGCAAAATGTCCTTGTGGCGTTGTTCTTAATGGCAGAACATAAAACAAATCCCACGCATCCATTTCTATAGTTTCTGATATTCTAAAAGCGAAATTAGGAATATATTGCAAGACTTCTGGAGGGAACTCTCCGCTATTTCGTAATTCATTGTAAAGGTTAGCAGAGTGCGTCATGGCTTCAATGTATTTGGCTTCCATCTCTCCGCCAATTTCTTTAACCATACGCGGTATTTCAAATCCCAAATCTGTAGTAAGCAATTGTCTTCTTTGGCTCGCCCGTCTATGTCTATGAACATCTCTAAATGCGCCGTAATCCATTACGATTTCAAACTTTAATTTACCTCCGTCTAATGCGTGCATTGGCATATGATTATACATTCTTGTTTCTGTTTTACCTGTAAGTACGTCAACTCTATCGTGTTCGTGAACTCTATTTGCGAAGAAAGTCTCAACTATTGTAACTTTTTCTTCAATAGCCATACTACTAGTAAGATCATAACAATCTTGCCAAGTATATTTTGGTGAAACGGCTTCGTATAACATACTTGCTATTATTTTATTGTCTAAATCATTTGTACAATCAATTAATTTTACTGAATTTTCGTTATATCTGTGGCTTTTCAATTTATCTTCCAAAACTAAACCAATATTACGCATAGTTTCTTTAGCTTCTGCCATATGTTTATTTTTATACACATTAACTAATAATGTTGGAAATACTTTTTCTGCTTCCGTCTTTATTTCTTGTGCGCGCTCTCTTACTTCCGCAATAGAGCTGACCAACATTTCAGAAAGTTGTTCCGCTAACGTTCTTGCATTAGAAATCTGACCTATATTAGTTTTAATTCTAGTCGGTAAGATATATCTAGCGTTATCAAATGCTTCCGCTTTTATAGCCGCATCCCAAGCGCTATCTTTTATTTCATTTGGCTTTTTTCTATTCGCTTTCAAATAATTAACTATGTCTTCGAGAACAGTTCTATACGTTTGCATTACTATGCGCGTATTCTCATTAATTTTACTTTCCCAAATAGTGCCGGCAAATTCTTTTGGCAGCAAAACAGAGCCTTCTGAAAATTCTAAATAGCGAGTTGATTTTTCCTGATAATCTCCAAGCCTATGGTCTTCCAATATTACGCTAAAAATATTACTTACATTTTCGCAGGCAAAACCAAGACCGTGCGCCATATCTTTTAAAGAATCGTGACCGTATTTATCCGCCCAAACAGCGAATAATCCCTGTGCCTTTGGTCCAAGTGTTTCCATAAGTTCTTTGCTATCTTTATCGTTCTCTATATTTGTAATTTTTTGAGCCCATTTTGAAAACGATTCGGCAACTAAATCAGGACGGATTTGTCGTAACTCTGTCGAGCTTTCAGAATATAACTCTAAATTTAATTCTTTTATTTTCGCTTCTATATCTGAAGTTGAGTCCTGCTTTTTCAAATCTTTAATTTGTTTTTTAATAGGTTTATTATGCGGTTCAATTATATCTAAATCAATTAATGTATCAAGAAACATATCGAGCAGGGTTTTTTTATTTCTTGAATAAGACGCTACAAACAAAGCTGCTACCTCTGGATCTGGAAAATTCTTAAGAAAATAAGTATCACCTGTATTCGTGAAGAAATGGTGCAGTATTGTTGCTTCGCTTTCAGTATACTTGCCAGTATCTACCATAGTATAGCTTATGCTGAACAAATCTATATAAGAATTTGTTTAATATGACATATATGGACGCTCAAAGCCGAACTATTTATTTTGTGAGTTCTACCAGAGGTGACAGAGATTTTAAACTATATTATGGTATGCTTATTAGACATATAAAAAAATACGGAACTGTTCTTACAGAACATATAGGGTATTCTGCTCTGACTTCTTACGGCGAATTAAATATTAGCGATGAAGAAATTTTTAGGAGGGACATTAAATTATTAAGTGAAGCTGACGTTGCTATTGGAGATATATCTATTCCTTCTTTAAGTGTTGGCTACAAAATTAGAGAAATTGAGGCGCAGAAAAAACGGCATTTGCTTCTATACTATGTGCCAGATGGTAAAAGGTTGTCTGCTATGATACTTGGTAATAAATCTCTTAATGTTAAGAATTACAAAACTATAGAAGATGCGATAGAGTACATAGACGCTTTCTTTACTGAATTAAAATGGACGAAACTAAAATCCAAATAATTGCGTTAGCTTGGAGTCTAATTGGAATTAGCATTTTATTAGGAATAAGTATCTTTGTGCAGCCAGAAGAAATAAACATAATTGATGCGAATACCGAAATCGGCGAAACGGTAATAATTACTGGCGATGTAATTAGCGCAACTTATAGAGACAATGTAAATTTTATTGACATTAAAGACGATTCTTCTAACATTACAATAGTTTTCTTTGAGGACCCTGATTCTAAAGTTAGTAAAGGCAATACGATAGGTGCTAAAGGAAAAATACAAATTTACAAAAATGAACTCGAGTTAATTGCTCGGGAAATCTGGTGCATTAATTGTGGCTGAATTATTCTTATTAATAATTGCTTTTGTATTCGGAGTCTTAGCGGGAATAATCACCGGCTTAGTTCCTGGCATCCACACCAACACAGTTGCTGCATTGGTTTTAGCGAGTTTAGCTGTCCTGACTAACTATTTCTCGTCTCTAGCTCTCGGAGTATTTCTAATATCTATGGTAATTGTGCATAGCTTTGTAGATTTTATTCCATCTATATTTTTAGGAGCGCCTGATGCCGAAACTGCTCTCGGTGTTCTGCCTGGACATAAAATGCTAATGGAAGGGCATGGATACAGAGCTTTGAAACTTACTGTGATTGGCGGACTTGGGGCATTTGCAATTGGATTATTTCTATTGCCCTTATTTTCTTTCTTTGTAGAAAATGGTTATTTTATTTTAGAGAAATTAATTGCTCCAATCGTAATATCTATATCCGCATATTTTATTTTTGCTGAAAAAGGTAGAACTAAAATAACGTGGAGTTTTTTAGTCGTAATTCTAGCGGGCGTATTAGGTATAATTACCTTAAACGACTTATCGATTAAAGAGCCTCTTTTTCCATTACTATCCGGCTTATTTGGTATTTCAACACTCATAATTAGTATGAAAGATAATACAAATATACCACACCAGGTCATAGATGAAAATGTATATTTTTTGGGGTTTGGAAATTTTAAAAATTATATCAAATCCGTTTTATCAAGCTCTATAATGTCTGTTTTACCCGCTCTTGGTTCAGCGCAGGCAACAATTCTTGCGCAAAGTTTTACGAAAGAAAAGGCTCACGAAGATTTTCTTGTTATTGTCGGTGGCATAAATACCGCATCTGCTTTATTTGTGCTGTCAACTCTTTGGCTAATAGGCAGAGCGCGGACTGGCGTAATAGCCGCATTAGATCAATTCTTAGTTTTAGATATTAACTCATATATTATTTTAATAGCTGTAAGCATCTCGGCCGCAGTATTAGGTGCTTTTCTTGCATTAACTATGGGTAAATTTTTGGTTAACAAAATAGCGAAAGTAAACTATACTACGTTTAGTATAATTATAATTTTATTTCTAATACTACTCACCGCAGTAATATCGGGCGCTATCGGTTTACTAGTATTGAGTATCGCAACAGCTGTGGGTTTAATTGCGCCGTTAGTTGGAATAAAACGAGTTCACGCAATGAGTGTTATAGCTTTTCCAGTTGTTCTGAATTTTATTTAATCGCGGAAAGCATTTTATAACTATATCTCCGCTCGCATAATTGATGTCTCTTCCAAAATTAGCCGGCAAGATGCTAAAATCCAACATAACTAGGCTGGAAGCTCCAGCTAAGATAACTTTTGCGATTACATATGCCTGCAATTTCTTATGCACTACTTGCAACATTGGCCGTAATTATTTAGAAGATCCAAAAGGAACTCGCGAAGGCGAGTTAACACCCGAAGAAATTGGAAAAATGTTTAAAAGTTGCAACGCTTCGTGGATACAATTAACTGGCGGAGAGCCATTTTTTAGAACAGACTTCTATGATATTGTTAAGGCTATCAAAGATAATTGTCCTGACATATATGCGATACATACAACTACAAACGGTTACACTACACAAAATATAGTTAGTATTGTAAAAAAAGTTTTAACACTAGGTATACCTAGATTTGTAGTTTCAATTAGTGTTGATGGTTTAGAAGAAAAACATCAAGAAATTAGAGGTGTTCCAGAATCATTCGTACACGCTATGGAAACATTTAGGCAGTTAAGAGATTTAGAAAATGAAAATTTCAATGTGTTCATAAGTTATACCTCTTCGCCGAATAATATGGGTTTGTTAGAAACTACTATGAATGGATTAAACAACAAGCACGGAATAGATCCGAAACATTTTCATATGAATTTATTTCATACTTCAAATCACTATTATACTAATATACAGTTAAAAGATAAAAATGATTATAACGATAAAGTACTAGCCGAATTACGCAAAATGCGTACAATAAAACGCGGTAATGATTTTGCAGTAGATTTTTTAGAGCATAAATATCTTAAATTTGCTGAAGAGTGGGTAAAAACTGGAAAAAGTCCGCTCCCTTGCAAAGCATTGAATTCAAGCTGTTTCATAGATGCACGTGGCAACGTTTATCCCTGCTTAATTTGGAGTAAAAAAATCGGGAACGTAAGAGATTTTGGTTACGACTTGAAAAAAATATGGCAGTTAGATGAGGCCAAAAAGGCTCAGCAAATGGCGCAGAATTTGAAATGTCCGCAGTGCTGGACGCCCTGCGAAGCTTACCAAACCATTCTTGGCAATATTAGCAAAACCGCATTTAAGTAACTCTTAAAACACTTTTCAACTAGCATCTCACATGAAATATTGGCGAATAATTATTTTGCTATTAATTGCTTTAACCATAGGCATAACAACAAACGGCGGTATAACTGGCTTAACGGACAAATATACAGTTAGCGATGATGTCAGAACTATGCTGCAAGTAATGGATTTGCCAGATAGTTACATAGGTGATTATACTAAATTAGGAATTCCAACTACATATCATTTAATGCAATTTTATAAAGTTCTTACTAAGTTTATTGATTTAGTTTTGGCTACAAAACTTATGTCTATATTTCTTTATGTTTTAGTTGCTCTATTTTCATATTTACTCGCAAAAGAATTGAAACTCAAATACGCATTCATATTTAGTCTATTAATTACACTACAAACAGGTATTATGTTTTGGGCATTTTCCGGCGGGCTGTCCAGGGGATTTGCATTTCCATTATTACTCGCGTTCCTTTATTTCGCTATGAAGAAAAACACGCTAAGTTATACATTTGTTATGATTTTACAAGCTATTATTTATCCGCCTATATTTGTAATTTCACTAGGCATAATTGGTATTGAATTCTTAAGAAAAAATATTACTATTTGGAAAGCCTTGCCTGTTATTCTTCCGGCAGGGCTGTTGTATTTCGTTATTCAGCACAGCACTAAATTCGGCGAACAAATAAATCTAATAGAAGCTATACACATGCCTGAATTCTATAGTGGCGCGAGAGCTCCAGTCTTCAGAGGGGATATACCTTTTACAAATTCTATAACTGGCACACTGCACTCTATATTTAATTCTTATAATTTTAATGTAAGTTCACCATTTTATTTAGATGCTTTTTTCCTTTTAGGTTTGTTTGCACTTTTGGTGTTAGTAGTTTTCTGGAAAAAGATTTCCTTGCCTAACGAACTGAAAGCTCTCGCTATCTCAAGTATAATTTTATTTGTATTATCTTTCATAATGTTCTCAAGACTTTATTTACCATCGCGCTATATTGCATTTACTTTTCCTATTGTAGCAATTTACTATATTAGTAAGGGATTAGAATTATCTTTAGAAAAGAAATCTGCTTTTAAGAAAACTATAACAATATTATTCATAATACTATTAGCATTTGCATTTTACTCTCCAAAAATTGGAAATGGATTAACTACCTGCGATGATAAAGAACTATATAGTTATCTAGAAAAATTACCTAAAGATTCTTTAATAGTTGCACATCCATACACGGCCGACTGTATTCCACTATATTCAGGCAGAAATGTTCTATTTATGGACGAATTAAGTCCGCCTTATTATAAAACATATTATACGTATATAAAATTTCTAATTATGGATTTTTTTGATATGTATTATTCAAATACAAATAAAGTACAGCAGTTCTGCACCCATCATCACATTGATCACATTGTAGTTGATGAGCGTCATTTCTCACAAGAATATTTGGAAAAAGGTACGTTCTATAGAGAACCATTCAATTCAAATATTAAAATCGGTGATAAATTTTCCATATTAGAAGTATATGCAACAGATATTGGAAATTTTAGAATTATAGACTGCCCATAACGTTAGTATTTTATGCGTTGCTCTCAGCGACATAATGATGAAACAAAAAGTTACGGTTGTTATACCTGCCCACCACGAAGAAAAAACAATTGCTGGTGTTATTAGCAGTTCAAAAAAATACTGCGATGAAGTTATAGTGGCGCTGTCAAAACGATCTAATGATAAAACAGAAGAAATCGCTAGATCTTTGGGAGTTAAAATAATTCGCGATAACGGTTTAGGCAAAGGCGAGGGTATGCGATGCGCAATAAACACTATAAGTGATGGTATAGTAGTTTTCATTGACGCTGACGGCTCTCATATTACTAAAGATATGCCCAAACTAATAAAACCATTACAAAATAACGAAGCTGATATGGTGTTAGCTTCAAGATTTTTAGGTGGCAGCGAAGAATTACACGGTACGTTTGGTAAATTTCTAAGAATGTTTTTGAGTATGTCTATTGCACAAATAATTAACTGGAGATTCAAAACTGCTATTGGTGACACGCAAAACGGATACCGTGCAATAAAAGTTAGTGTTGTAAAAGATTTGAAATTAGAGTCAAATATATTCGATATAGAAACTGAAATGGTAATGAAGTGTTACAAAAAAGGCTATACTATTTTGGAAGTTCCAAGTAGGGAATTAAAAAGATGCTATGGAGAATCTGGTATTAAACTAACCAAAGTAGGTTTTAGGTATTTAACAACAGTATTAAGGAATTTATGAAAAATATATTAGTTACTGGGGCTACCGGCTTCGTTGGCAAGCATTTTGTAAGAGCAGCTATAAGTAAATATAAAATATTTTGCTTAGTAAGAGAAACGAGCGATATAAGTGTTTTACCAGACGGCGTTGAATATGTTTATGGAGATTTATCAAATAGAGAAACGCTATACGCGGCTCTAAAAAATACTGATTTTGTGGTGCATTTGGGCGCGGCTGTTCAGTCAATTAGCAAAGAAGAAAATCATAACATAAATGTTATTGGCACACAAAATCTAGTTGAAGCTTGTAAAGAAAACGATGTTAGAAAAATAATTCATTTAAGTTCTATAAATGCTACGTTTGAAGAACGCGGAGTATATGGTGAAACAAAACTGCAAAGCGAAGATATTGTTAAGCTGTCCGGAATTCCTTATGTTATATTGCGGCCAGCGACAATTTATGGTCACGGAGATAAAGGTCTTAGCGCTACGTACAAATTACTTTCGAAATCCAAAATAATACCTATAATTGGCGGCGCTTTTATTCGCCCAATATATGTAAACGATGTTAACAACGCTATATTATCTGCTTTAGAATCAAAAGCCGCACTTAACAATACATATTATATTGGCGGCGCAACAAAACTAACAATACGCGAATATATGGAAAAAGTTGCGGATTTGACAGGAACTGGAAAAAAGACTTTTGTAAATTTACCTGCTTGGCCTTTTAAAATAATTATAAATCTAAATGAATATTTAGGAAAAAAATGGCTTATGACATACGAACAGTATTTAAGTATGACAAAAAGTAAAGATTTAGCTATAACCGCTGCCGAAAAAGACTTAAATTTCAAACCTATAGATTTTGATACCGGTCTGAAGCTATGGCTTGAGGAGGTAAAACCAAATGAAAATTTTACTAGTACGCGTAGATAATGACGTAATGGGTAATATGAAAAATATAGGAGGACGTCACCAGCCACTAGGCCTTTTGTATATTGCTAGTATGTTAGAATCTCGCGGCTTTGAAGTTAAAGTCGTAGATGAAATGGTTGGAGAAATTTTTGAGGACGCGGTAACAGAATTCAAACCAGATGTAGTTGGTTTAGGCGTAGTAAGTCCTTGTATTAATCGTGCTATTTACTTAACTAAATTTGCGCACGATAACGGCGCAAAAGTTATTGTCGGAGGGCCGCACGCTTCAGCAATTCCGGAAAGGGCTATTTCAGAATTGAATTGCGAAGCTGCCTGTTTCGGAGAATCGGAATGGACATTCTTAGAATACTGTCAAGGAAAAACCTTGAGTAAAATAGATGGTCTGGCTTACAAAGATAAAAAAGGTAAAATACATAAAAACAATGCTCGCGCACTTGAAGAAAATCTAGATAACTTTCCTTTTCCTGCAAGGCATTTAATTGATTTGGAAAAATACGCCGGCACTGTGCAATTTGGTTTCGTCTGCAAACCTGGCGAGATAACAACACAAATTAACAGTTCAAGAGGCTGTCCTTTTACTTGTACATTCTGCGCAGATCACGCAACTTTTCAGAGAAGAACGCGCTATAGAAGTACAGAAAATATTGTAGCTGAAATTAAAATGCTAAAAGACAAATACGGCATACATAGTATAATTTTTGACGATGTTAATTTTACAACTGAAGAAGTTAGGGTAAGGGAAATTTGTGCAGCGATAAAAGATCTCAAAATAAGATGGAGCTGCCAATTAAGAGTAAAAATATCTGAAGAAACTCTTAGAGCTATGAAAAACTCTGGCTGTGAAGTCGTTTCGTTCGGAGTAGAAAGCGGAAGCCAAAAAGTTCTCAATAAAGTGCAAAAAGGAATAACTATAAGTATGATAGAAGAAACTTTTAAAATTGCAAGACGTGTTGGTCTAAGAACTAAATCATATTTTATTGTTGGATTACCTGGCGAAGAATGGGATGATTTAGAGCAAAGTGTTGCACTCGCTAAAAGAATAAATCCAGATTATTTATGGCTGTCATTTTTCACTCCTGTTCCCGGCGCTAAATTATTTGACGATTATGGCGACGAATATAAAGAAGGCGGCTGGGATGGTTTACTTTATTTTTACAATAAAGATCCTGAACTAAACAAAAAATACAAGCATTTCCTTAAGAGCTTCTACATAAGACCTGAATATTTCGCAGGTTTTATGCGCAGATTCTCTGTTTACGAAGCGAAGTATTTATATGACATTGGGAAAACATTTTTGTTAAAAAGTGGATTTTAATGAGAGGCTCATACGTTAGTTATCTAAAGCAAAGTATGAAAAACGGCGACTATTCTGCGCCGCTTAAACGTGCATATCAAGTTTTAGCGCTTAAGGCCAGCCGCTCCAGAGGCGCTCCATTGCCTGGTGCAGGACCGCTGCACGGCTCAATTACAGTTACTTATCGCTGCAACCTAAAATGCGGTATGTGTTATTTATGGAAAGGTCCAAGTCAATATGGTTTGAAAGGCGTCGGTGAAGAATTAACAAATGCGGAAATGAAAAAAGTAATTGATGATTTTGCTGCACTTGGAACGGCGGGAATAGGTTTCACGGGCGGAGAACCTATGCTAAGAACAGATATGCTTGACTTAATTACATATACTAAAAGTAAAGGTATGATAACGCATATGTCTTGTAATGGATTTCTTACGTCTAACAAAGACTTATGCAAAAAAATAATTGAAAGCGGACTTGATGCAATTGGCTTTTCTCTTGACGGAGTTAGCGCAGAGACTCACGATAAAGTACGGGGAAAAGAAGGCAGCTATGAGCGTGTTTTGAAATCAATAGATAATTTTATTGAGCTAAGAAAAGAATTAAACAAAGATATCAAGGTAATTGTAGTTTGCGTTGTAAGCAATTATAACGTTGACGAATTACTTAGCTTAATAGCGTTATTAAAAGAGCGCAAAGTTGATCATATTAGTTTTATGCCATTCCACGATATTGGTTTACTTGGATTTAAGCCAGAAAATTCTATGGATTTCAGAATCAAAGCGCGGAATTTAGATAAACTAAATGAAGTTATGGATAAAATAATAGATATTAAAAAATCTGACTCTGTCTTGGAAAATTCTATGGCTTATTTGAAATTATTTAAGGATTGTTTCGCAGGGAAAAAATGGCCAACACCTTGTTATGCTGGTTATGGAACACTTGCAATTGGTGCTTGGGGACATATTTATCCTTGTTTTCCTAGAATGGAAGCTGAAGTTGGCAAAGGTCCAAATGTCAGAACTACACCATTAAAAGAATTCTGGACATCGCAGTTAGCAAAAAAAATGAGAGATGAAATACGTGAATGTAGAGAATGCTATTGGAATAATCAAGCTGAAATTAATTTATTATTGCACGGCGCACCTAAAGAAAAGGATATTAAAACTGCTAAAAGTATTGCCCAAGTTCAAACCTAATTTTTTTCTTAGTTTTTAGACCTTTTACTACTGCGAAACCGAACTCCGCAGAATGTACGGCTTGCTTCAAATTTATACACTCTACTTTTTCTCCATTTAGGGCCGAATGTAAAACTCTAATTTGCTCTTTGTAACCTTTATCGTCATCAAATACGCGCTTATACGTTCCATTTTGCTCAAAAACTTCTACATTTTTAAATTCATTTACAATTATATCTTTAGTTTTAGTTGATATTTCTGCACGCTCTCTCCATTTAGCATCAAATACTGTTGCAAATGATAAAGTAAAAACAGAACCGTCTTTTAATTCTGCTTTAGCTGTAAAATTTTCGTCTGTGCCTGTAGTGTAAACATTATCTACTTCTGTATCTAACAGCCAGCACACTAAATCTACATAATGGCAGCCTACTCTTATAGCTCCATTAATTAATTTTTTATCGCCCAGCTGTAAAATTTCATTAAAATGCCACTTTATATTAATAGGGCGTTGCTCATTTACTAAAAGCTGTTTAAGGAATTTTGCTAGATCTGAATGACGTCTATTAAGACCGAACGCGAAAAAAACATTATTTCTTTTTACTGCCAAAATTATTTTTTTACATTCTTGCTGAGTTATAGCTAACGGCTTTTCACAAAATATTGCTTTTCCTGCGTCTGCCGCTTTAATTATATGTTCCGCATGCTGAAAATCTCCAGACGTTATATATACTAAATCTGTTTTTTTATCGCTTAACACGTTAGCTAAATTCGTACTGCATTTACTCGCACCAAATCTTAGCCCAAGTTCTTTTGCTCTGGCGCCGGATGCACTAACTACAGAATACAAATTAAAATCATCTGTAGATGTTATGGCTGGTAAATGAATATTTTGCGCAAATCTGCCAAGCCCAACAACAGCTATATTCTTTTTACTATTGTCTATTTGCTTAAATGTTAATTCGGTATTCATATCGGGATCTCCAGAATACTTCAAAATTGCGCTGCAAGACTTTCCCCCAATAACGTGTTCAAATGCGTTTTTAAAATCATTAAAATCAAATACCTCTATTAGATCTCTAAAATTTATTTTATCTATGGTATTCAAGAAAGATTTCATATTAGTTATAATTTCTTTTCCTCTGCCCGCAGATTTAGAAATGGATATAGTGAGCTCTTTTTTCAAAAATTCTGAATAATCTATATTAAGCGGTAGATTTCCAGCTATAACTACAGTTCCGCGACTATTGCACAACTTAAGTGCTAAATTTAACGGCTGGCTAGTTTTTGATGTTGCGGCTATTATTATTTTATCAGCACCGTTATGTTTCATAACTTCATCGGACAATTCCTTTTCTGATGTCGTTGCAAACATATTTTTTGCTACTGAAACTCTTTGGGCTTGCAAATCTAATCCGAATACCTTACAGCCTTTCGCAATCAAAATTCGTGAGATTAGTTGCCCTATCAAACCTAATCCTATTATTACAATTTTATCTTCTTTTCTGGCCTTAGTTAAATTAACGGAATGCATAGCTATACCGCCTATAAATGCCAACGAAGTTTCCTCAAGCTTAGTTTTATTAGAAACTTTAACTATGTTAGATTTTGGTATAGCGATTATTTCGGCGTGGCTTGCAAAATTATATCCGCCGCAAGCTACTACATCTCCGACTTTTATTTCTGTAACATCTTTCGCCTTTTCTAAAACTATTCCAACAGAACTATAGCCTATAGTTGTAAGTTTATTTTTCCTATACTTGTATTCTTTCATAGCTTCTGTAATTCCATATCGTGAAAGTTCTCTAAATTTTCCAAGGGCTTTTTTTGGCGACTTAAGAATTCGTTTTATATTGCTATCACTTTTTATTAATCTAGTTTCAGTTCCAGTGCTAATTGCAGAAAATAGTGTACGAACTAAAATATGTCCCGTCGTTAAAGCTGGAACAGGAATTTCTTCAACTTTTAACCCCTTATTACTTTTAAATAATTGCTTCATACAAAAATTGCTGTAAGCAGTCTTTTATAGCTTAGTCTATTGCAAAAAAATATGCAAAATAAGCTTCTAGCGAGCCTAATAAGTAAAAATATTTCGTGGCTTCAGACAATGAAACAGCCTTCAGGATATAGTGGACCTGTACCTCATTATTGGGAAGATTGTTTTAATTACATTGGTCCTGGAAGAGACTGGAGATATGAAGGCATAATAATATCTTATTTAGAACTTTATGAGAAAACCAAAGATACTAACTTCCTTAAACTGGCGAAAGAGGCTGGCGATCATTTAGTAAATAACCAATTGAAAATTAGCTGTTTTAATAATTCTGGATTTGATGGCAATCCGTCTATAACTAGAGGATCTATGCCTCACGATACTGCGGCTTCAATAGGTTTAATGACTCTCGCATTAAAATTAAGACAAATTGGCGATGCAGATTATATAAAATATTTTCATTCTGCAAAAATAAACCTAGACGAATTTCATCTCAAATTTTTATACGATAAAAATAATGATTCGTTTTTGCAAAATACTTACGACAAAAAACGCTATCACGTTCCAAATAAACTAGCTACGTTAGCAGAATTATGTCTTTTAGCTTACGAATTTACTGGTGATAAAAAGTACTACAACATTGCTATAAAAAATGGCGATTTTATTTTAACTCACCAGGAGAATACTGTTGAAAAATTTAAAGGCGGTATTTATCAAGTAGATAAAAACCATAACAAACTTATATGTTTGTATATTGCGCGCTGTATTTCAGGTCTAATAAAAATTTACTATGCTACGAAGAATAAAAAATATCTTAATGGCGCTATTGCAGCGGCTGATTTTATAAAAACTCTTGAGCATAAATCTGGTGGATTTTATTTCGGCTATCAAAAATACAATGATGAATGGAAATTATACAAATATCCTATGTGGATTGCTGGATCTGGAGACGTAGTAAGAGCGTTATTGATGTTAAAACCATATAAAAAATATAATTTAACTAAGAACCTTAAATGGATTACAGACCAAATGCATAAATCCGGAGGTATTCCTACGAGCTACGGACTTAATTTCAGAGATAAACTTATAGAAACTTATGACGGACTGCCGTCCTGTAGAGATTTAGTACCTGCTGTCGGCTGGAACGATAAAGCATTAAGATTACTTTGTATGCTTTACAAAAAAGGCGCAATACAAATTACAGGCATAGAACCAGAGTCTAAAATTTGTTCTGATGGCACTTATTACGAAGATGCCAAGGTAATAAAAATAAATGGAGATTATTCCTACGAATTTAATAAATCTGCTAATTTTTCATCCGACAATGATTTTCAAACTTATATTTTAGCTTTGAAAAGTTTGATTCTTAACTCTTCAAGCTTCGCCAAAGCAAAATTAATTTCTTCTTTGCCTATTAATCTAAATAACAATAATAGTGCGAAGTAAAGTCCTAACACTAACAGTGAAAATATAATTCTTAGTAGTAAACTGTAATCGCTTAAAAAGTAGCTCAACAATAATACGCCGTTAAGAATTACAACAGATAATATTATCTTTCTTACTTTCATTCCGATAGCACTTATTATAATTATAAAATAAGAACTTGCCAAAAATAAAGTATTTATAAGTAACGCAAAAGCTGCGCCGTTTAATCCGTACAATTTAATTAGCACAACATTTGTTACTACAGCGAAAACGACTGATGCCGCTGTTGCATAAATTCCTTCCTTGACTTTATTTGTTCCAAGAACAAAACCCTGCATAAGTATAAACATAGCATAGTAAACTGTACCGAAAAGCATTATTGTGAGCGGTTCAACTGCGGCCATATATTCTAAACCGAAAGCTATTGCTATTCCTTCATTGCGGAAAAACATAGTGGGAATTAATAGAAACCCAAGTAAAATAGTATAATAAAGAATTATTTTTTTCATATAGTGCCTGGCTTGTTTGTATTCTTTTTTAGTGTACGATTCTACAATATATGGAAAAACTGCATTTTTAATTGAGCCTGATAAAAATAAACCTAAAAAAGTAACCATAGTTACTGCCGGAACATACAAGCCTACTAATTCTTTTGTAGCGAGGGCTCCCAAAACAAATTTGTCAATGCTAGTAAATATCGTTATGAACGTTGACATTAATGTTATTCCTAAACCTAATGAAAATATTTGTTTAACTTCAGGCCAAAAATCAGGTTTAAAATATTTAGCATAACGCAAATAAGCGAAAATAGCTATAATTCCCGGAGCTATTATGGCTGCAGCTATTGCGCCCATAATACGCCAACTAAAAACTAAAAGGAAAATCAAACCAATTACTAGCATAATTGCCTGTTTAGAAATTTCGAGAGCTGCGTAGGAAACGAAATTCTTCATTCCGCGTTCTATACCTTGTGCAGTATGAAAAAGAACAGTACCTATTATGACTAAAGATGCAAATTTAATATAAACAGCTAAAGAAGCGTCATTGTAAACATTTACGGCTACAAAATCTGCTATTAGAAAATGTGTTACGGCAGCTAATATCGCCGCTGTAGTTCCGAGAAAAAGTGCAGCTGTTACCGGTTTCGAAATATCCAAACCTTTTGCATTATATTCTGCTATTATTTGTGTTGAAACTGTTTGAACTGATAAAAGCGCGATAATAGAAAACCACGAAACTAAAAGCAAAGACAACGTAAACGCTCCCATTCTTTCTGGACCAAGAAGTCTTGCTAAAATTAAAGTAAAAGATACAGCTAAAACTTTGGCAATGAGCACTCCAGCGCTCAAATAAGCGCTGCTCTGTATTATTTTCTTTAGCATAACTTAAGCGCGTGAGAAAGTTATTTAACTATACGGGTCTACGTTAACAAGCGGTTTACCTTCATTAGTTTTTATTTTCATACTTGGTTTCATATCGTAATGTCTGCGCAAATCTGATTTTGTATAAATATTATATACGCGCGCTATTGCCCACGGTAAATCTTGTGGATGTCTCATTGTATTTTTTATGAATTTAGCTATATTTTGGGGCGCCATTATTTTACTGCGCATGACATCATCCATCATTTTTATCGCTTCTTTATATGCTTGTTTTCGTTCAGCTGTTGTAAATTCTGGAGTTTCAAATTGCGGCGAGGTATGATCGTGTTTAAAGTTTGAATAATTTACAACGTCTTCAAATCCCCAAAGAAGTTTTCCGTGCTGCATTACATACTCCCACAGCGGCGTTCCTGGAGTTGGTGCTGCGTGATTCCAGCCCGTTGCATCGAAACCAACACTTTTAGCGAATTGTATTGTTTTTCTGGAATCTTCGAGTGTTTCTTCTTCGCAGCCGATCATAAAATGTCCGCCAACAAACGGTATTCCTGCTGCGTGCGCCATATCAACTGCTTTTTTGATTATTTTTTCTGTGGCCCCTTTTTTAATCGTCTTAAGCATTTTATCTGTACCTTGCTCAACGCCAAACCATAAACTTACGCAACCCGCTTTCGCAAGTTTTTGGTAAAGTTCTTCGTTCGCACTTGTAACGTGCAAACCGTTTGTCAAAACAAATGTAATTTTAAGTTTTCTGTTAATTATCTCGTCGCATATTCCAATTAATCTTTGCTTATCAACCGCTGCATTTTCATCACTAAAAGTAACTGTATAATTTATTCTTTTCGCGGTTTCTGGATATTTATTAAAAAGCATTTCCAATTCATCCACAACATTTTTCGGACTTCTGCCCCTAAAGGTAGCACCAGTAACTGGACGGGAACAGAACGTACACGCCTGCGGACAGCCCCTACTTGTCAAAACTATAAATGCGCCGTGATAAGAATCCATATCAACTATATCTCTATCTGGCCAAGGCAGTTTATCTAAATCCATTATTGGCGGAGTTGGCGGATTGCGAATTATTTTGCCCTTTTTATCTCTATAACATACACCTGTTATTCCAGTTAAATTGCTATTACCGCCTTCTTCAAGTCGTTTTATTATAGTGCATATTGTTTCATCAGCTTCACCATAAACAACTACATCTACATATGGAACTTTTTCTAAAATTCTTTCCTTAAATATAGTTGCGTGCGAACCTCCAACTAGAATTGTTTTTGTAAAAGGCCGCGCCATTTTCGCGATTTCTAAAGCGTCCTTAAACGTAGGCGTAGCTCCAGTAATAAGAACCGCATCTGGTTTTTCTTTTAATTTTTTTTCCAGATATTCCCACGTCCTAATCGGAGAAGTAACTTTTATATCAAAACGCAGCAAATCAACAAGCGCAATATCCGTATATCCGCCCTGCTTTAATTCTGCTGCTAATAAACATAAACCTAATGGCGGCTGTGTTGAACCGTATGGTTGTATAAGTAGTATTTTCATTTTACACCTCGTAAAAAATAGATGTTCGAAAATTCTGAAATTTTTGTTGTTTTCATGGCCGATATGTATATACTTAAACTAAGAGTTAATGATATAAAATTATTGCCCTTAGGTTTTTATTGGTATCTTTTTGCACTTAACTATGCAAATACTTTACGTAACGCATCATTTTACGCCAGATATTGTTGCGGGTGCACTAAGAGCATATAAACATACTACGGAGTTAGCAAAACTAAATCATAAAATAAATGTAATAACTAGCAATTCAGGGAATTTTTTATCGGATTCTACTTTTAATATTCCAAACGCCTGTAGTGTTACGAGAGTGTCTGGTTTTCATATTCCTTATTTGCCCGCCGGCTATGGATATGTTAGAAATTTTGTAAATGCTGGATTAAAATATGCTAATGAAATTGACACTATTTTAGCGACAGCCCCTACTATATCTGCTGTTATAGCAGGGTATAAAATAAGTAAAAAAATAAACAAACCATTAGTTTCTGAAATAAGAGATCCTTGGTTACGCGGTTCTAATTCTGCAAAATTAGAAAAAGGCGGTTCACATATTAGCATAAATAGTTTGCAAGGGAAGTTATTCAAAAACATACAGCGGAAAATATTAACTTATTCTAAAAAAATAATAGTTACTAATAACGAAATAATTACAGAAATTACAAAAATACATCCTGAACTAAGTGTGGACAAATTCGTTGTTGTGTACAACGCGGCCGAGTTAGATACAATAAAATCTATCCGAGCTGAAAAATTTGCTGTACCTACTATATTTTGCTCGGGCGTTTTATACAGAGAACGAGGTATAGATTTACTAATAAAAGCTTTAGCGCTTACTAACGACATACAGCTAGTATTTGCCGGTTTCGCTCCAGAACAAGATATGCGCTACTACGAAAAACTCATATATGATTTAGATTTACGCGATAGAGTACATTTTTTAGGTATAATTTCGCCGGGAAAATCTATTGCATTACAAAAAGGCGCCGATATTTTATTCGTAGGTCAATCCGATCCTAAATTAAACTATCAATTACCTGCGCGGACTTTAGAATATATGGCTGTGGGAAAACCAATTTTAGCTCTAGCTATTAAAAACAGTGGTTTGGATAATTTAATTACACTACATAACTGCGGACAAGTAGTTTATTCTCACAATCCTTCTGATTTAGCAGCGGCAATAAAACATTTACAAAACAAAAAATTTGCTGTGCTGTTAGGTCGTGCAGGTAAATCAGCTGTTGTAAGGGAACTTAATCTTAAAACTCAGATTAAAAAATTAGAAGCTGCATTAAGCTAGTCAAAAATTTTATCCCGGTTAAAACATGTATCATTAAATTCGCAGTATTTGCATAGCCAGCTTATTTCCCTTCTTGGCGGAGTTTTTATCTTAAGAGACTGCGTTAAAATAGCTGCTCTGCTCTCCATAAATGATGTAATATCTCGTTTCTGTATTTCATATGATTTTATTTTACTTAAACTAAGATAAACAATTTTTATTTTTTCTATTTGCTTTTGTGCTTTCTCGTCTAAAACAGAATAATAGCCCTGGGCTTGAAGCGTATGATGTGACTGCGGCGTATCTGGAATATTTACTGTAGTTTTGAATTCATAAATAGTATTATCGTGCATTGCATCAATATAACCTATAATATCAAAATGCGTAAATTCTTTCTTAACAAAAACTTCTTTTTCGTTATTAGGCAGGGATTTTGTTACAAAATCGTGTAAAGCGTGTCCGCGTGAAAATATCCACAGTTTTTCTAAGCCTAAAATTTCTTCTTCTGTCATTTTGTAATACGCTTGACGCAGACATAGACTTGTTAAAGTACCTATACCATAACGAGGTCGTTCGTGGTTTGTTTTAGATTTTGATTCTCTTCCTAAAAGCGAGTGCAAAATAGGGCGCGTCAAAAACTCTATACAGTGCGGGCATAATTTAGCCTCTTCTATAGAATGATGAATTCCTGTAGGGCATTGTATTTTCATAGTATTATTTTAGCCAGTCATTAAGCGCGATTTGCTTTGTGACATCTTTTCCAAAAACGGATTCAACCCTATCTTTAAGTAATTTCATAGACTGCCGCATATATACTGAGACTCCTTTAATTTCAGAAAGTTTCATTGTAGCGTCTAAATATTTCTTTACAGAACCTTCAGCTATAGTAAATAAAAGTCTGCCTTTGCACGATGTGCACTGTCCAGCGAGCGGCGGACGTCTATATTTAGCATTACATTTTACGCATCTGACTTGCTGCATTGTAAATTTTCTTAGGTTACCTTTAATATCTCTAATAAAGTGCCTATCAATTACTAAAGTTGCTACGCCGTCTAAATCTGAAGCTCTAATTCTTGATGCTAAATCCAGCTGTCCTGCTAATTTTTCAACCATAGTCGGTATTGATTTATAAGCAGATAAACGCACTCCTGCATTCAAATTTTGAGTTTCGTGCGTATATTTGAAACCTTCGTATTGTTCCTCTTTACCTAGAACGTCCTTGACTTGCATTATCTTTACTTCCCACGGGTATTTGCATTTTTCTGTAGCATTATAAAAATCTAAATTATATTTATCCACAATGTCCATTCCATGAATTTCTGTATCAACTTCTGCTGGAACTAACAACGTTGTCAGAACAAGCGGAGCATCCATAGATCTTCCTCCTCTTCTGTCTGGCAAATACCTACGCGAAAAATTAAGAAAGGCGTCTAGTGCTAACATAATACTAGTTTCATCGCCGTCAAAATTTCTTCGCTGTGCTGCGTGCCAATATGGATGTGCAAAACATCCAAGCGTTTCTGAAAATCCAATAATTCTGCCGATAATTCCTGCAGATGTATGCGGAGCCAAACCAATAATTAAATGTCCTATTAAGTCCTCTCTGGTCTTTGCATTATAATAACGCGGTAACTTGTAATATTTTTCCAACAAATCATCATTAAAATTGCAAATCCTTAGTAAAATATCGTCTGCTGTTTCATCTTGTGTTTCTGGGCAGCTAGGTAGTATAACATCTTGCGGAAGTATCTCTACTAACTGCTCATCGTTTTCCAAACGTTTTCCATAAATATCTGTCTCATAACCTAGGTCTCTTAATTTAAGCACAGATGTTTTAATTTCCTTAGGTTTGAAATGTGTCAAACCCATTTCGGTCATATCATAACGGATTGTTCCATCTTTATTTACGGCTAAATTATGATTTGCTCGCAAAATACCTTTAGCCATATTTTCTACTACTTTATCTTTATTCGTCATGCCTCTTACACCTTTTACTAACTGTGGTGACGGAATACCTAGAGATTTAATTGCGTCTTCAAAATAATAACTAATATCTACTCTTTGTTTTCTAAAACCCTTGGTATTTAATCCGCAGCACTTTTCAAGGGACGCTACTTTCCTGCACTTTTGACAAACGCGCTTCCATACGGTCTTAACGCCGCATTGCTGACAAGTAGGATATATGGTAGTAATATTGCACGGTTCGCACTCAAACGTAGGGAAATCTGCAATTATAGTATCTTTATCCATAGCGTCTTGGACGCTCCTCAATCTTCCGCCTTCTTTTCCGACAGGAAATAAAACAACTGGCGTGCCTTTCATTTTTCTAAGTTTAGATTTTTCCGGCCGCCCCATTCTAGCGCCAATATATGTTCCAGCTTTATCGCGAAGCGTTACACTACATACAGAATTTATACAATTTAAACCTGTATTGCCTGCACAGTTCTCTAATGATAGTAATTTATCCAAAACAAATTTGGTATTATGGTCAAATGTAATTTTATTATCAATTACCGTGTATTCGCAGCCTATAGCCCCTAGAAGTTTTAATTCTGGTGCTTCGGCTTGTAAATTTTTAGCCGCATACCATTTGCATAACGTCATATAATCTTCATTAGATATATCGTTCCAGTAATAAGTGTACGCGGGAGTTAATGGCGTCTTAGTTTTCTCTGCAAATTCAAATGCTAATTCTGCATTAGGCTGCAACTTTAGTATTTCAAATTGCTGTGTTAAACTTTTTACTTGCTCTCCTGAAAAATTGCGTAGTGTGTTTTCTACTTCTAACTGCCACCATTCTTCGTTATATCCGCACGGAACCAAACGCTGTCCATTTTCAGAAAAATCGCCGTAATTTACTAGTAAATCTCCGAGGAACAAAATCTCTTGAATTTTATTTTTGACTTCGTTTGCGATCTCTTCAGTTCTTAGTTTCATTACGCTTCCATCGTTTAATCTTACAATTGGGCCTTCAATAGAATCACAAGGTGAAAAAACTGTAGCTTTTCCAGGTCTTTCTACTTTTATCTGTGTCCCAGTCGCAACATAACTATTCAAAATAATCATTGTTGCGGGATGTATCGCTGTTGATGCAAAGCCCGTGAAACGTGAGCGGCCGTATCTCAATCTAAACCCGCCTTTTCGCATCGGATAACTGAAAATAGGCCTTCCAGCAACTATGTCTCTTAAGTAACTATCATTTGGTTTTACTGTAAGATCAGAATCTGTTTCTAATTTTGCGCCTTGATGTATAGAATTTTTTAATACGATAAAATCCTTTAACCAATTCCAGTTTTCTAAATCAAAATCTTTAGCCCATTTTTGTAACGTTTTCCACAGTTTTTCTGCTTTGAGTGTAGGGCCTTCTGTTAAAACTAATGCCATTCCGCCGCGAATTGCATTTGTTTCCACTCTGTCTAAATATTTCATTTGGGAGACTTCGTAAATCTCTGTCGGATCGCCAGTTATTTCTACACCGATATTTTTGACGACGAGTGCAATTTCTTCCGCGGTAGGTGAATATTGTCTGTGCGCAATTTTTGTTAAGTAATCATCAATTTCAACTTGATATCTTTTGATTTCGTCCGGCGTTATATCGTAATCGGCAACGCCCATTTTTTTTCTAACATAATCTATAATTAAAACTGAAACTGCGGCGGCAGTACCTCCAGAGGCTCTAATCGGACCCGAAAAATATACCGCTACATAATCCTTATTGTCTTTTCTTTTTTTAAATTTGATTTCAACTAGGCCTTCTAATGGTGCGGCTACGACCCCTAAAGTAATATACGCTAAACCAACTCGCGACCCTACCTCTATTGATTCTCTTAGATCAGTGAATTTACAAAATTTTTCCTGGGCAACTTCTAAAGCTATTGATAAAGCAATGCGCCAGTCGCCAGCATCATATTTTTTTTCTAATTCGTCAATTCTCTGAGCAACGCCGCTGCCTGCTAGCTGCGGAACTAAACTTGCAACAAGTGCTTCTGAACGCTGGGCAACATTTGTAGCTAAGGGTATGTCAACACGCGATTCTGGATCTAAATGCTTAGCTCTTGATTTATTTGCAAGTTCATAAATTTCGTTAGTCTGATTAGTAAGAGTATCAAAATATTTTCTAATTCTATTTGAACACACTATAGTCATATTTTTTTACAAGATACTTGTATAAACAAAACTACTTACTAAAATAATTAATAGCTGTCGGTTACAACTTTCCATAAGAATTATAGCTTACAACCTATAGAAAGGTTTAAATATTTACTATATAGCTCTTAACCATGGCGAATAAAAGAGGCAGAGTTGTTGGTTCAGTAATTCGTGATAATATTATTGAACTGCTTTACTGTATGGAAAAATCACACGCTTATGAATTAGCAAAAACCTATAAAAAAGTGTTCGGTCCAATTTCTATACGGTCTGTTTATTATAATTTAAAAAAGGGTTTGGAAATAGGTGTTTTTGAAGTTAAAGAGATACAAAAGGTCGAGGGTAATTTTAGCTGGGGAACGACAGCACAGCGAATATGTTATGGTTTAACAAATAAGGCCGCGCCTAAAGCTGATCCGAAATTAAAAGATATTCTTAATAAATTAAATAACTAATTTTCTAAAAGTCAGTAAGTTTGTACACCTACCCCTTTGTTTCCTGTAGAAGTAAGGTATATGGAGTTTTTAAATAACATATAGAATAGCAATATAGATAATATATAATAATATCATATTATTTAGTAATTTTTATCATAATAATACAAATACTAAATATTTTTTAATATGATAATAAAAATACTAAAAATTAAGTTAATGTTAGTTTAATGATTAAATTAATATAAAAATAAAATTAATTATTTCTAGTAAGTAATAAGAGTTCAAATACGGTTTAGTCTCAAACTAGAGTTCAAATACAGTTTATTCTCAAACTTCAATTTTCACAATCCATCCGCAACTAACGGGTAGGAGTTCAAAAACACCTATTTTTCATTTGCAGTCTCCATAAGAAACAAAACTATAAATATCCAACTCCATATGAACTAAAGGTGGTGTGAAATGGGCAATCAAGTAGGTTTATCAGATTTTTTTGAGCAATTTTTACAGCGCGAGCCTTTTTTTATAAATAAGAAAGTTTTGCAAGGAAATTATATACCCGATGCTATTTTACATCGGACAAAACAATTAGAATTTTTAGCTAATATTTTAGCGCCAGCGCTCAGATTAGAAAAACCATCCAATGTTTTTATTTATGGAAAAACAGGTACTGGAAAAACGCTCGTGACGCAATATACTCTTGATACGTTGAGTAAAGCAGCGGAACGTAGAAATTTGAAAATAAAACAAGTTTATGTTAACTGCAAACTCAAGAAAGTTTCAGATACCGAATACAGGATTGTAACCGAGCTCGCAAGAGCTATGGGCGAAGAATTACCTGCAACGGGCTTGCCAACAGAAGAAGTTTGGAATAAATTTCTCGCGGCCGTTGATGCAGAAGAGCAAGTGGTTATTATAGTTTTAGACGAAATTGATAGATTTGTTTCTAAAGTCGGCGATGAAATTTTATACAATTTAACTAGGATAAATTCTAATTTGAAAAAAGGCCAAGTTTCTCTTATTGGAATATCTAACGACATAAGATTTATCGAAAATATTGACGCGAGAGTTCGCTCTAGTTTGGGCGAAGAAGATATTATTTTTCCGCCGTATAATGCTGCAGAGATACAAGACATATTAGAAAAGCGAACAGCAGTAGCATTTAGACCGAATGTCATTAAAGATGGCGTTTTATCTCTCTGCGCAGGTTATGCTGCACGAGAACACGGCGATGCGCGAAGAGCGCTGGATTTGTTAAGAGTGGCAGGTGAAACTGCAGAGCGCGAACACGCAGACGGAATATCGCAAGAACATATTAAGAAAGCAGAAGATAGAATAGAACGCGATAGAATTTTAGAAACTGTAGAAGTATCGACAAAACAATCGCAGTTAGTATTGTACGCAATTTTAGGTTTACTGCAGGAACCAAATAAAAAAATTGAAACGGGAGAAATCTACGAAACGTATTTGAGTTTATGCAGAAAGTCAGGACATACTAGTTTAACGCAAAGAAGAGTTTCGGATCTGATCGGCGAGTTAGATATGCAAGGGTTGATCAATGCTAAGGTAATATCAAAAGGACGCTACGGCCGAACGCGGCAAATATATTTGACGATACAGGACGATATGATCGCGAAGATTTTGGAGAAGCTAAAAGGGGAATTAAATTAATGGCGCCAAATAAAATTAGCGATTTGTTAGCCGCAGGCAAACTTCCAACGATGGATAATGTCTATGGCCAAACAGAAGTGGACGATTTAGTTCACGTTGATTTGAAAAAGAAAAAATTCGTCACAAGCAATTCGTCTGTAGAAATTGTAAAGCATTTTGATTATGCCGGCAAGAAAATAGAACTGAATGATTTTGTTGCGCGGTTTCGCAATCGTTATACGTATTTGAAAAATATATTTTACGAGCGCGCCGATGTTACTGGAATGACGTCTATTTCCAAATTAACTTACGGAGAAGAGGCTACAATTATAGCAATGATTTTAGATATACGTAAACTTCCAACAGGAACAGTTAAGCTAGTGCTGGAAGATTTGTCGGGGCAATTAAGCGCCATAATAACGACTAAAAATCCAGAACTTACAGATAGGATTGCGCAGCTAACGTTTGATGAAGTGTTAGCCTTTAGCGGGTCTTATAACGGCGGAGTATTTTTTGTAAATGATATTTTTTGGCCGGATATACCTTTCAAAACTAAGCCAAAAGCGCCAGAAGACGTTTACGTTGTTTTTTGCGGCGATGTGCACGCAGGCTCAAATATGTTTTTACCGAAAGAATTTACAAAATTTACAGACTGGCTAAAAGGAAATTATGGAACGCCCGACCAAAGAGAAATTGCAAAGAAAACAAAATACGTAATTGTTTTAGGAGACGTAGTAGACGGCGTTGGAATATATCCCGAGCAGAATAAAGAACTGCGGATAACAGATATTTATAACCAATATGACGAGGCTTATCAGTTTTTAAGCCAAATTCCAAATGACAAACAAATAATTATAATACCGGGAAATCACGATGCATTGAGACTTGCAGAACCGCAGCCAGCACTTTACAAAGAGTATGCTGAAAGAATTTATGATTTGCCAAATGTCGTAGTAACTTCAAATCCAAGTATAGTTAATTTACACAAGCACGATGATTTTCCCGGCGTTGATGTTATGATTTATCACGGATATAGTTTTGATTATTTTGTTGATACTGTCGAGTCCCTGAGAAAAGCAGGAGGATATGATGTCGCAGATAAAATATGGGAATTTTTACTTAAGCGCCGGCATCTTTCTCCAACTTACGGCGCAAATCCAGTTATGCCTAATCCAATAGATCCGTTATTAATTAGGCACGTACCTGATATTGTATGTTCAGGACATATTCATAAGGCAAAAATAGGACAGTATAAAGGCGTAGTATCTGTATCTGGAAGTTGCTGGCAGGACACTACGACATTTCAGACAAGAGTAGGTCATACTCCTACGCCAGGAGCAGTACCTATTGTAAATTTAAAAACGTGGGAAACAAATATGTTATATTTCAAATGAATTATATAGTTATCTTGCAATCATAAACTACGCAACATATTTAAAGTTCCAATTCGCTATTCTAATTCGGTAAATTAATGGCCAAACAGAAGTTCAAACTGACTTTAACAAATATCGGACTCATCGCGCTTATAGGTATTATTTCCGCATTTATTTTTA
>Ga0209541_10003546_pt1 | contig 28592 bp, 19 predicted proteins | sample RifCSPlowO2_01_FD_184027 | JGI IMG/M metagenome (GOLD analysis project Ga0209541, IMG submission 184027) | Groundwater microbial communities from Rifle, Colorado - Rifle CSP2_plank lowO2_0.1 (SPAdes) (version 2) | ecosystem: Environmental > Aquatic > Deep subsurface > Groundwater | place... | reverse complement strand
CGTCTGCTGCACAGGTATTTCCTGATTGGTGGAATGTTGCTGAGCATTTCCATTTGCAAGGTGTAGCAGCACTTGCACTATTGTCATACGTCCATGTGTTTGGAGTGTATGTGCCAGAGTAAGTGCCTGTACCAATGACTATTCCATTGGCTTGTGCAGGGGCAGCTCCACCGCAAGCAGTTCCGCCGCCAGCGCCTGTACCTCCAACCCCAAACCCAATATCCAAAGTCGCACAATTCGGCGCATAGCAAGATGTTACATCTTGTGCTTGTGCTAATACAAACTGCGAGTTTAATATGTAATAGATTAAAAGTGTCAAAAATACTGGAATTGCTAATTTTGCTATTTGTTTAATCTGTTTAGTTGTCATGATACTACTTGTTTATTGCATATTACAGCATATGAATAACTACCTTCGCTCAACTGTCCTAATCTCTTATAAAACTTGAATTTTGTTTGTGCCTTTTCAGTTGCATCGTCATTCGGGCATGCATCGTTAGCTTCTTCCGCATCTTTATCGCGGCAATTCAAACTTTTGTATTCTCTTGTTGCTTCAGGTTCATCCTTATTATAGTAATCACATACGACACCATATTTCTTGTTGCTTTTTACACCAAGCGCTACATTTTCGGTTGGATCAAATGTTTGCTTTGTATCTCTATTTATTGTAAGTAGATCGTTTGTGTTTATATTGAGAGTTAATTGGTCATTACTTGCAGGTTTGGCTGCCTTATCCCAACACTCAATAACATATGGATATTCCCCATCAGACAGTCTATTAAGTCTATCATTAGAGAGGCTAATTATTGCAGTATGTGTTTTAATCATACGTGTATATGTAGGGTTATCCCAAGTTCCGTATGATGAGCTATAACCAGCAAAATTATGTACGCATTCAGGTGTAGTGCATCCTTTTTGCTTGTATGTGCATACAGATTCTGTGTTTGTTTCGACAATTAAATTTACATTATAAGGCAATTCAGTAATAGTAATCGGCTCAAATACAGCTTTTGTTATACTGAAATCTAAAGTACTATAACCTATATCAAACAAGGCATCGGCAGTATTACCTGTATTAGCACATTTCACGTAAAGCTTGTAGATATTGTCATTATGTGCATTAAGTCCCTTACTCTGAGCCTCAGAAGTTATATCAAAATCGGTTTTAGTATGTCTGTAATGTGTACTTCCACTCACAGTTACTAGACTATTCTTTTGAGTAAAACTGCTCATGCTTGCTACATTCTTATTCCTTGTTGGGCTACTAGGATTACTCATAATTCCTACCTCTGGGCTAAACTCATAGGCACAATCAGCCTCGTTATTTGTTTCTATCTCAAGATTGAACTTGGCTGAATCTGAATATAGGTATCTTGGATTAATCATAAATATTGACAATCCAAATGAATTAACTTTGAAACTTATCTCTTCATCTAGCGTATTGCCATTATTATCTTCAGCAACTACGTGCAATTTGTAAGAACTTCCTACAGCAGTGTCCCCTAAAGCGATTTCCGAGCCAGAAGCAGTATCGAATTGCATCTTCAAATCTGTACCAAATAAATATTTTATATTACTGGTATCAGTTCCGCCATTGCCACCACTTAGTTCTACAGTTGTCAAACGCACATTGTTATTGAATTTTAATGTCAATGGGAATTTAGATTTTGTACCTTCTTTGCTTGCTGCATCGCTGCCTAATAATTCAGTGCTGCCATCTTTCGCTATTACTTTATTTTTAGATTTCACTTCCAAAGTTAAAGGAGTTTTGTCTATATTTATAGTAACGATATACTGTAAGGTTTGACTTGGATTTGAAGTCATGTGGGCATTCAAAGTTAATGTATAGCTACCATCAACAAGATTTATATTATTAAAGTCTATAGTGTACTGATTTTGATTTTTGAGAGTTTCAAGATTGGTTGTTAGTTGGTATGGTGTCGTGCTTGGGTTAGGTCCTTTTAGCTCTACACTATCTACGTCAGTATTCTTATTGAAGCTAGCTATTACATTAATATCCTTATTGGTATTGATATTTACAGTTTTGTCATCTCCTACTTTCTTGCTGTTAATTTGTATCTCATTTATCTTAAAATCTTCTTCTGTGACAGTTATCTTCAACCCATCTCCAAGTGGCTTAACATTCGCAGGAGCACTATCTTGATTTTTAACAATAATCGCGCATTCACCTTCTGTTTTCCCTGTAACAACAAAGCTTGTATCGGCATTTGAACCAGGGCTACTTAATCCACAATTATCCTCTCCAGCTTGTGTTGCAAATGTAAACTTAGTGTAAGACTCCGTACCTTCATACCGCACAGAGCAGGTCTTTTCGGCGCCTTTGGCAATGGTTTTGCAGCTCTCATCAAGCACAGGTCCTGATTTTTTGACTTCTATCTCGAGAACTTTATTAACCACTCCACCGCTATCATCTCTGCACTCTAGGTAATAAGTATGCTTATTAATATCTAGGGCAGGTAAATTATAAGTATGTGTAGATCGGTCATTTGTTGTAAATGTAGGTGGATTTGTCTCTGCAGGATCTGTCCTTAAATAGCACGTTGCCGCCTTAGTAGTCCGCAATACTATTTTTTGATTGATTATTTTATCTCCTGAACCTGCAACATAAAACGTGGTTGTTGTAGGTATTATTATTTCAACTGATAATGGCCTAACCTCCCCAGACTCAGCTCTTCTAAATCTTATTGGTTTGGTAACTTTTTTTGTATCGTCATAATAGGCTGCCCTACTCTCACAATCTAGAGTTATTGTATGGTAAGCAATATCAGTACTGGATATGCCCGCTATAGATACATCCACAGCATATGTATCTTTAAAGGAATCTTTTGTCACAGGCTGAGGGGTGTTTAGTGGTACTGTGCCAGTATCATCAATTCTATAAGTGCAAATAGTTTTTTGTAGTGTTGCTGGTTGTTCTGCCCTATACGTTTTAAATCCTATATGAATTGGGGCATCTGTGTTAGATACTACAAAAGGCCCAAATTCTGTATTAGCTGCCTCTGGAGTTTCGTCGTCGCCAGGCACTATATTTTCAACACGGATACCTGGCGCTGAGGTATCAAAACCTATAGGGAATGCCGCCGGTACGCCTGGTGGCACACCGCAATTAACATTAAAATTCTTTTCTTCTCCATCTACAAGAGAGGTTATTGAGTTAGAGTTTAATGTATGACTCACATCATTAGAATCTGTGAATGCTGAAGTAGCTGGATTTGTGCCAATGCCCCAGTGACATAATATTGTATCATCAGTTTCAATTACTATATCAAATGTTGGATTTGGTGAGATTCCATAAACTGGCGTAACAAGCCATATGCTGGCAGAGGTAAATGGATTAGCATTAACAGTAAATGATGCAATCTGTAATGCTGGGTTTGTTCCATGCCCTGCAAAGTCCTTTGCCGTTACTTCAATTTTATAATTCCCATCATCTACCTCTCCTAAATCTATTATTGCAGCTTCAAATATTTTTTGGCCTGCAGGAGGATTTGCAGCCTGAGTGAATAATTTTTTTAATTGATTTGATAGGGATGGTATTGCTCCATTATCACCTGGAACTGAAAGTTCTATATATTCATACTGGGGTGTAAGTTCTCTTGATGCTATTTGTTTTTTTATCTTTACACTTTCCAAATCAATTCCAACGTTCTCTGTAAACTCAAGCCTTATTGTGAATGGCAAAGCGGTTATTGTTTTTTCATTCAATGGCTCGTATGTTTTTGTAGCTCCTGCTCCAATGTCATGCTTAATCTCAAGTGTTGGTGCAGTTTTGTCGATAATTATGCCATCTGGACATGCCTCGTCATCATTGGCAGTAGAATCGCATGGCTTGGGCATTGTTAAAATAACTTCTGCCGCGTTTGTTTTCCTTGCATCAAAGTTTACCTGATACTCTTTCCCTTCTTCTGTAAGTTGTGGGCTAGGAGTAATAATCCATGTAGTTGCGTCCTTACTACTCTTAGTATAGCTTATTTCTTGCCCATTGCTTTTATCTATAAGTTTTAACTTATCAACATCACTAGGAGGTGGATTTCTAAACAAAACTTCAATCGAGGCTATACTACCTGCATATATTTTATGGTCATTTTCTCTTCTCAGTTTAGGTGTAGTAGAACCAACTTCCAAAACTCCAACACTAATAAGTGAAGGATATACAGAATCCTTATCAGCCATTACTTCAATCTTCTTTGGCAATTCAAGATTCTTTGAAGGATCTTGAGAGCGATACCAAATTTCGTTATTTCCTTGTGTTAATCTTATCAAGCTGTCTGCAATTGCTATTCTAATAGGTGTGCCTCCTTCCATCTTGTTTGCCATTACAGGCTCACCAATAAGGTCTAAGCCATTGATTTCTGCCCTTCTAGATGTTGTTACATTTATCCATGTTCCACCTCCATTATTGCATGCATCTCCCTTACAGAAGTAGGTTACATACTCCTTATCGGGGGAATTGGTCACAGCAACATAATCTGTATCGAGGCTCGATCTATCCATAATTGTTATATAGAGGAATTTATCTACACCACCATATTTATCCTGCCTAATGGTTGTCTGTGGCGGAAAATAATCCATTTCGCAGGCTGGATCAATTTTTTCTTCGCCAGCATCGGTTTTTTTCAGGCAATCTGGCGCAGGATCTTTATCAGCATCCTTGTAGCACATTCCCTTATTATCATCATACTTGCATGTCCCAATATCACAGTCGTCTAATTGCACACATTCTGCCTCCTTATACTTATTGCAATATACCCCTTTACAATCTTCAGGGTTTCCACTATTGTAGTAGCACTTATGCCCATCTAATGAAAGCAATTCTGCTTTTTCCGGTGTGCAGCTATTAAAAATAAAGTTGACAGATTCAAAGCTTTCTGCCCTATCTGCTTCTGGGATTTTTGATTCATCGCACCAATTGCAATTAGACTCTTTTGTGTTTACACATACACCTCCTTTGAAATTATTTGGATCATTTTCGTAATTTTTCCACTGGCAATCTTTTACACTGCATGGATTATTCATGCATGAGTCTTGCGATTTAAAATCATAGCACGATACTTTTTTGCCATTCACTAAACAAGGAAAGCAAGAATTAACAATTGTTTTGGAATTGTCATAATAGCAGTTTCTAAAAGTACCGTCCTGCTTTTTCTCGCAGAGGTCTTTAGTATAATACAAGCCAAAAGGTGTTGCTGCTGGATATTTGCAATCTATCAGCTCACATTGAAAATCATTGCGACTATCAACTGCACAGATCTGATTAGTATCTGTGCATATCTTCTTTTCCTTAGGATCGCCATCCTCGCATTCATACCCTTTTTGTCCAATACAGAACCTATAGTGATTATCATTAGTTTTGCCTGCGCATTCCTTGCTGGACATTGTTACCTCAACTGTTGCAGAGGGGTCAGTATAGATAACAGCACCAGCTTGATAATGAGCAACTACCTTGTAAGTGTAAGTAGTTTTGGAGTTCAAAGTATTCGTATCCGTAAAAGTTGCGGTAGGATGGTCACTCTGCCCAATTTTAATAAATTCTCCTGTGACACTGATACTCCCATCTTTTCTGAATATTTCATAGTTAGTCGCCTGTAAGGGGCATTTGTTAAACCATGACAACACCACTTGAAATTGGCTTGTTATTAATGGTGGTTGCTGGCTAAAACCTATAGGTGTATAACCCGAATTAGTGCAATCAGTTGTTGATTGACTACATGGTCCTTCTGCCTCAGAGTTATCTGGATCAACTGCACCGTTACATCCGCTATCAGCTAAATCTGGACAACCATCATTATCATTATCTTTGCCATCATTGCATTGGTTAGGTGGGTTATTAACTGCGCAAGTGGCCACATCAGAAGCTGTGTCCACCCTCAAATCCCTATCTAAACATGTACCCCTCTCTAACATCTCAGCATTTCCATTTCCAACACAGCAAATTATATCACAAGGTTGTAAGTTATTAGGTATACCGACAGGACAATCTTGATCTGCTATAAAGTATTGTGATAGACATAAGTTATAAGCATCATCTGTTGTGTATTCATATATATTACAACATACTGTATTACGCGCATTGGAAACACAGAAATTATCAGCCTTAGCATTAGTGCAACATCCTCTCTCTATCGGTCTATCAGTATTTTGCGCAGAGGCACTGCTAACCAAGATTAGAAGTGCAATAAACAGCAAAATATATTTTTTTGTATTCATGTTGTGCAATCTCTATCAAGTTGAGTAAACCTTAGTATCTGCCAGTCTGATAATCCATCAGCATCAGTAACCATAACTTTTATGGTGGCCGGTGATTTAAGTCCTGAACCTATTTGTCCGCTGCCACTCAAAACAGTTATCTCTCCATTTAGCGGCATCTTATCATCAGGATCAAAAGCTAGATACTTTTCTAAACAATCTTTACCTCCAGAGCAGCATGATGGTGTTGAGCATTTATAGTTTAGAGGAATAATCTCGTCCATTGTTATGTCTTCCCCATCATTCTTTTTTATGCAAGTGGAGAATTGATTTGAGCATGAATAAACTCCTGCATCCATTTTGCAATTACCAAATAAATAGGACAAAGCAGGCGCCCTATTTCTTCTTGCAAACCTAAAAATATAAGGATTGCCGTCAATAGTATTTTTAGTGTCTGTTATATCTATTATATCGTCACGCTTACAGCTTTCTATACTTTCTATATTATCTGCAATGCACGTATCTGGATGCCCTTGAAGGCTTATTGTTAATCCAAGGTTGGTGAATTCACTTAGCATGGGCACATCTTGTAGAAGATTAAAGTTTATTGTTTGTTGTACATCTTTTTTTATATATTTATTGGCTTCATCGTATATGAGTTTTAGCCTTACATTAATTACGCTCAAGAAATCTTTAAGATTATTTTTTTCTCCTGTTGAAGGATTTTCTATTTCAACAGGAAATGCAAGCGTTATCCTTACATCATCAGGATTTATTTTTACATCGGCTGTCCTAGCCTTAGGAGTAATCTTATACCCCTGCTCTACAAAAGCATCGAATTTAGTGCAGTCTGGTATCCTCTTCTCTACGTAATTTTTCAAATCTTCTTCCATAGAGAATATTGTTACATCCCTTACAAGCTGATTTTTGCCGAATGTGGCATCACCAGTGTGTGGGCTTTCATCATTGTGTGCACCTTCCAAATAAGGAAATTTTACCCATGGATATTTTTGGCTGCCTAATTCATCAGTTTCGCCTTTTTTAAAGTAGGGGTATCCTGTAGCCAATGGACTAGAGGATGTAACTTCTTCAATGCCATAATGAACATAACAAAAGTTCTTATTATTTGGCGCTTTGCAATCATTATCTTCTATCTTTACAAATGGTATCCCGCCACTACCTTGTTTGCCATTATCACTATCAAGAATATCACCCCTCAATTTACCTCCTTGCTCAAATGAGCAATCATTGGTACAAATTGTTCCATAAATTCTACCCCCTTGCTTCCCCAACATCTTAAGTCCATCCTTTGCAGTCCTGTCAAGGCATTGCTGAATGAATTCCCTTATTGGAGCTATATCACTTGTCAATCCTTTAGAAGTCCCAATGCCGAGCTTTCTTTTTATAGACTCGTTTGAAATTATGTAAAACACTGCGAATACCAGCACTATAACTAATGCAATCGCCATCAATAGTGTTATTTGCGACTTTTTCCTGCTCATTTTATTACGAAAGTTTTATATATATTAATTGCTTATTTACCACTATGAAAAAAATTAAAAGTGAGAGGGACAAATTCTGGGATTTACTTCGGGAAAAACAAAATGATCCAAGGTTTATGAAAGCTGTACGTAAATTTATCAAGTTAACAACCTCCTAAACTCATTATAATTAATAAAATTTATTGTTATTCCTTTTTTCTTTTTCAATCCTTCATTTACTAATTCTTGCTCCTTCTTTTCAATTATTGTGCCATATACATTCGTATCTAACAAAATATCTTTCATATTATACTGACCTCTTTTTCCTGCTCATTTTATTACGAAAGTTTTATATATATTTTTGCCCCTCTTTGAAAAAAATCTAATTTTCTAAAAATACCTACTTTATCTTTAGCCTTAACTAAATACCCCCTTGCCAGTTCCATCCATCTTTTAACTTCTTCTTTCATGATACCCTCAATTTTGCTGTTAAATCAATGAAATCTGAAGCGAGAGCTGCCACAGCAGTATCATCAGAAGATCTATGATTATATGATTCGACAATAAAATATTCACCAGAATTTGTGTCTCCAATGCAAGCCAAATCGTCTTTATGGAGGACTTTCTCTATTACTCCGCCTAAATTCTTTGTGGCAGCACTAGATAGTGCGCATATATCACCTAAACCAGTATATTTTACACCGAATGTCCCTACTCCAATGGCCCCTATTCTTTTAACATGATTACGCTCAAATATTCCGTAAACAGTTTTTGCTCCGCTGCCGAGTTTTGCAATATAAATTGTGCTGTAATCATTAAAATTGATATGCTTTCTTGTGCTTATTTTCTGCACGATGCTGCTCATTGGATTCTCTATATTGTTCTTAGAAATACCAATTAGCTGGCTGGTTGATTGTTCATTTAAATTACCTTGAGTATTTTTGTAAATCAGCGCCTTTATTTTTGGATTGTACCATAGATTATTATTTTTGCAAACTGTAAAAGCATCTTTATTCATCAAAGAAGGATTGCTTACAAGATTACTGCATTCTGTACTAAATATTTTCTTCAAAATATCTGTTTTTGTGCTAACTTCATCATTTATGGTAAACCCAACAGCAACCATATTAGGGGTATTCAAAACACAAACATTGTTGCTGTTTAGGCTGGAAAGATCTTCATTGGTTAATTGTGCTGTGCCTGTTTTTTGATCGTCAATAATAAGCTTGTCATCTACCAATGTCTTGTCTCTAGGGCCACAGAACAAAGTAAAATCTGCGCTTCCTGCAAGATTGATTAACTGTGCTGCAACTAGCTTTGTCCTTGATGTCCATTCGCCATCCTGACAATAGTTGTCTTTGTTGTAAGCAGAGCCTAGATTTTTTAGGAAGAACTGGCCATTCGTTATGCATTGCGGATTTACTGGTTTGCCCTCTTTAGTTCCTCCTTCAGGATGTCCATTAAATTCTAGCTCACCATTAGTGTCAACAAGACACATTGTTTTAAGCGCTAATTCTTTGCAGTATCCATCATCTCCATCCAACAATGCTGTTTTTGCTTCTGCAAGCTTCCAATCTCCGTTGATGCATCTCCATGAATTAGAGCCGCTAATTAGAGGGGGTGCGCCTCCTTCATGGGATTTAGTAACGTCTTTAGGCATAGATGTGTCAAAGCCTGTTTTTATTGCCCTTCCAGACTGATCAGCTATGCATTTACCTCCATCCCAACATTCGCTTTGAGGACAACATTCTGTTCGTGTAGCTCTAGATACGGCAGATGGCAGCGAACTTGGCGCATAAGTCTTAGAAATATCCTCAGAGTTGTCTAACTTCAACCACTTATCCTTGTATTTACATAAGTAACAGTTATTTGGATCAGTGATGCAATCCTTATTTTTCATACAGTAATCCTTTAATGTCAATAATTGAGTTCTAGTAGATGTATCTATTTTTGTTTTTAGAGAACTATCTAAATCTTGGCCGCAGCCCAAAAATATGCCGTCATTGCTTATGACCCTATTTTGTAGAGATGTATCTGTCAGCACCGCAGTACTCCGCTTGAATACACCATTCCAGCACCCGCCGTTTATATCGCCACCAGTAGGGGGGACACTATTTGAAGCTGTGATAGGATCATTGTAGAACTCATATCTCTCATCAGGCTCACCGCAGCATTTTGTTCCTGTCCATGTCGCTGGTATGGGGTGCCCAACAGCATCCTTTAAAGCCTCGCATGCTGTCTTGGCTTCCTTATACCTGTTCTGAATATCTGATATGCCAGCAGGAACATCCAATTCGTCGATAAACTTGAATTTCCCATTATCTGCTCCTTCTCCAACTGTGCAATAATGATTCTTGTTATTTGAATAATAATATTGTCCAGGTATTAGTTTATCCCCATCAGGAACATCGCTACCAACAGCATCTGTGCTGCAATCACTTTTATCAGCTTTGCAGCACACTTTTACAGCAACGTTTTTATTCTCTCTAATTGTCACAGTGGCTGTTCTACTGTCTGCCTTCCTATCATTACATTTATAGGTAAAGGTGATCAAATCAGTAAACACCATAGTTGGAGTAAAAGTTACTTTACCAGTAGATTGCTCAATAGCTGACAATGAGCCGCCTACTGCTTGTGGAGGACTGACAATACTATAAGTCAATGGATCGGATTCTGCATCAGTGCACTGCAATGTTATTACTATAGGAGTTGATTTTAATGTCGATACCTCAACATCTGTTGCAACTGGGGGTGTATTGGCTGGTGGTGTGGTTGTGCATGGCTTTGATGTTGGTGGGTTTCCTGTGCATATTACTCCTGATCTTTTTGTGCAGCCAGACAATGTTTGGATATTGCCAATACATGAACCTTCTGTGCATACCCAGTCATTAATTGTACAAGAGGTTGTTTGTGTAGTTGAAGTTGGTTCAAGAGGATTGCCATCACCTGATTGAATAACTCTTTGCCAACCCCAACCAAAACCTATATTGGCATTTTGTTCAATGTCGTAATAATCAACTCTTAGGTTATATACTCCGCCTGAAAGTGCTTTATACCCTTCTCTTAACCTATACTCGTGTTTTCCCCAGTTATCAACAACCTTTTCATCATTCACAAACAATCTGCTTCCATCATCACTATCCGTATAGAACCTGTAATAACCTTTATCAAGATTAAACTTGCCGTAATATCTGATGCCAAAAAGGTTCTCTCCTACACCTGGCTTTGGCTCGCCTTCACCATTTTCACCAAACTTCATAGGGTAAGGATCTTTTGGGAATCGAATATTTTTTTGGTTAGTGCTAAAATCAGCTTCTTCAATATGCTCGTATTTTAAATCTTTAAATTCCTCAGTGTCTTCTTTGTATTGTCCGTAATAGTCGGCGTAAAGCTTGCCTGCATCATCAATAGGAACGGACAACGTGGATAATTGAATTTGTGTGAACATAGGGGACCATTGAGGTTGCATACCATCAATTGTATTTAATGGGTGCTCATCACTGCCATCGGCATTAGCCACATAAATTAAATCCCGAGTGCCTTGATAGGCTCTAAACACGATCTTTGTCCCATCTTGTGACCATGAAGGTTCTGAGCTTCTAAGTGCTGATATTAATTTTGTATTGTCTCCATTTGAATCCATGACAAAAATTTGCAACCTGCCGTTTCTAAATGAATTAAAAGTTATCTTGTCTCCATTTGGTGACCATAGAGGCATATCATCATCAGCAATATTATCGGTTAATCGTGTGGGATTTTCGCCATTTGCATTAATAGTATAGATATTTTTGTTGCCATCTCTTTTAGAGACAAAAGAAACTTTTAAACCGTCTGGCGACCATGCTGGCGCTCTATCCTCAAAAGGATTATTAGTCAATCTAGCTTGATTCGTGCCATCTACCCCCATTCTGTATATTTCATAATTGCCATCCCTGTAAGAAACGAATGTGATTTTAGTGCCATCTGGCGACCATTTTGGCTCAACATCTATCATATCATTAACGGTTAACCTTTTTATAACTTGAGTACCTAAATCGATAGAATAGATATCTGTCTCTCTTTGACCATCCTTATTAGCCACAAATAGTATTTTAGTGCTGTCAGGTGACCATTGAGGATTATCAAAAACTCTAAAAGTAGTTAATTCTATCTGATTTTTTCCGTTGGCATCCATAACGTAAAGATGCTGTTCATCGCTTTTTGAGGATGTAAATAATATTTTGTTTCCATCCGGCGACCATTGTGGATAAACATCCAAGAGTCCGCTTGTTAATTTTTGTATATCCCTTCCATCAGTATCCATAGTGAATATAGACTTGCCACCTAGGTTCCCTTTATCAGTAGAGCTAAATACAATTTTAGTTTGTGTTGGACTTGCGCTAGATGCCCCTACTTCTCTCGCCTTATCCCAAAGAATCTCAAATGAACTGTAGTATAGAGGAAGGTGGCGCGGTTCTTGAGGATGCTCTCTGCGATATTGATCCTCTAAAACATTAAATGTATCATTTTCTTCTTTAGATAATTGTTCTTTTAACTGTGATTCAGCAGCTAATAGTTCTATATTAGTTTGCGCGTAAGTCTTTAATTCGTTAGAAGCGTGGTTTTCTGCATTATCCAACAATTTTTGGTGAGCCTCAATAGTGGGATTATATCCATATCCAGCTAAATCTTTTACACCTAAGTAGATTAATTCTTTTTTATAGTTCGGGTCAATGTAATGTGTAATAGCATAAATACCTGGTGGCAACCCCATAGGATTGTAGTATCCACCTGGAATTTTACCAGCCATACCAGCTGAAACAGAAACTACATAAATCAAATCTGTGCGAATTTTATTTCCATTGCTATCTCTAAGATTTAGTTGAGTCTTGGTAACACCATCATTCATTTCTTTTCCTACACCAGATGCATCAGTTATATCTAAAATAATGTTAGTGAGATAAGTAGAAGTTTGGATAACAGGACCTGCTAATGGAGATGCTAGTACTCCTATTAGAAATTCAGTATCCCTTACGGCAAATGTGTAATCTCCGTTGCGAATTTCTTTCTGTATTGCATAAATGGAAGTTGCAATTTTAAGATAGGGTCCATATCCCGTTTCTTTTCCTTTGTATACTTGATACACGTCATTACCTATCTGTCCAAACCTTAATGCTTTGTCATAGTTATCATAGCCTTCCCAATTCTGGGCCAAATCAATTAATGTAGTAGCAATATCTAACCCACTTTGAATTTGTGTTTGTCGTTGCTCAAACTCTATCTTCGCCTTTGTCTTATACCCATTTTCTTCATTTAAATTGCCAGCATCTTCCCCATGACGTCCTATCCAATCCTTATCTCCCTTATTTCGATACCATACTTGACCATCCTCAGGATTAATAATAAACTCTTGATCACCTTTAACAAAAATCCTATCTGGAGATGGATTGGTAGGGGGTGGTGCAGGTTCTCTAACTCCGCTTTTGTGAGCCGCAAGATCTGCTTTAGTTGTATGAGTAATTGATTCCTTAGGAATTCCGCTTGCTCCTGTCTCGTATACCTTGCCATCAGAGCCTAGTTGGTACTTGATTGATCCGTCTGCGCTAACCCAAACCTCACTTCCTAGCCTAACTTCAAATAGTCTGGTGTTTGTATCCACTAGAAAATCATTTTCATTAGAAAATTGAAGAGACTCCTTCCACTTATTAGTTTGAGTATCGTGGTAGTATATCTTACCATCAGTACCTATACGATAATCGACAAAATTATTTGTATAAATCTCACTGCTAAGCCTTATTGGCGGCTCTGCTCTGAGAATTCCGAGCTCCCTATTAATTGTAAGGGTAGTTTTTTCTCCAGGTTTTCCATCAACAACTAACTGATTACCTTGATTATCAAAATGATCGTTTTGAAATTTTCTAACAGCATACTGCATACCATACTTTTGGATATCCGAACCATAGCCCAGTGCCTCAAGTGACAATTTTAAATTAGAATCGCTAAGTGTGATTATATTATTACCAGTTGGCACTGTAAGGTCATTTGGTAAAGTAGTTTTCGGTAATTCTATAGCACCTACTCCGAAGTTTACAGGAGTTGGGGATGTTTGTGGTATCACCCAATTATCTCCTTGTTTAACATAAGTGCTGCCGCTGTCTATTCCTATAGCTGCCCCACTTGAGGTTATCCTTAGAGGTTCTGCTCCACCTAGAACAACACTTTGTATTTTGTTATCTGATGTCAAATAAACTTGTGTGTTGTCAGTCCTAGTGACTAGCAAATCACCATTAGCTTGAGGAGTAATTGATTTTATATTAAGCTCTGATTGCCCTGTAGAAGTTAAATAATCTCTAAATGTCCGCGCCTGGCCAACATTTAAAGTTGTTATTACAGTGCCATCTGGTTTTGTTATTGGTATTGCACCGTTGTTAGAAATTATTTGTGGTATTCCATTTTGTCCTAATGAACCTTGTCCACCTGTCACTCCTTGTCCTTCTATAGATTGTGTATATCTCCCGGAATCAAGAATATCGAGACTCTGAACAGTAGAGGCATCTGGCAACATCTCCAACTCAAGAGTCCCTGTATTGAATTTATATAAATGCACATTATCAACTGCAGGTATATAAATGTCATTTTCGTTTAATTTACTTACAAAAACACGCCCACTCAAATCCTCTGTCGGAATTTTATTGTAAATTCTTGAGTTCGGATCAGTAAGTAGAGAAATTCCATTTTGCCCTAAATTTGTTGTTTGTAACCACGAATTTGTAGAGGTCTGAAATTCAAAGATAATTCCCTTATCTGGATCTATTTTATATATTTGCCCAATGGGTCCTTTATAGACATACAATATGCCTGTATTGGCATCAGATTGGCTATCACCTATAACAATGTAAGTGGAGAAGAGGCTATTTAAAAGTATTATAATACAAATCCATGCGTAAAGATTTTTTTTCATTTTTACCTTAATTCAAACGCTACTTCTCTGCTAACACTCTTTTTGCTCAATTTATCATATACTATTATTGTTGATGTGTATTTTCCCGGCATGAACTCTTTTGTTGTCTGTAGCCTATTTTTTAGATGTAACAACTTGATTTCTTCCCGCAAGTAATCTGCCGAATCGCTCACAGTTCCAGTCAAAGATAGTACAATTTTATGCCTAGGATCTAGTGTCTTAATACTACTCTTCACTCCAATAAGCCATCCTTTGTCTTGTCTTATCTGCTTTATATTGACTACATCAGCCAGAATGTAAACTGCTTCTCCTCTGTTGAATAACCCATTTTGGATCTCATCACAATTGTAGCTATCATCAATAAACTTGCACAATTTAACTTGAGTTATCTCTAAGCTTAGTTCTTGTAATGTTGGGGTTGTTTTCTCTGTTGTTTGCTCGCCTTGTGCAGATGTTTGTTTTTGGTATTCTTCACCAGCCTGCTTGTTGTTATAAAAATAAAATACTCCAGCGCTTGCTAAAACGACTATGCACAAGACAATTGCTGCAATCCCGTAATGCATTGATTTTTTGCTCATCTTGAGGCGAAATGTTTATATAGTGGTTTTTGTTTGTCTATGCTATGAAAGCCAAAAATAACAAAAAACATAAGGATGTTTGGGATAAAATAAAAGAAGATATGAAAGATCCTAACTTTGTTAGGGCCGCCTATGAGTTCATAAGGCTTACTACTTGATTCCTTATCTAATTTCTTTTTTGAATTGCTCATAACTGATAAATCTGGGTGTTTTTATGTTTTTGATTTGATTGACAATATTATAAGAATCTACCGCTTTTTCTGAAAGCATGGTTTTATTGTCATTTGAAACTACAATATCTAATAAATTTAAAGAAGCACATGCAACAATGGTTAAGTCTTTTATCATCTCATTTTTGGAAGCGTGGCCTCCAATCTTTTTATATATATCAAAGTAAGAATCTGACAACTTTCCTATATTCGAGGTTAACTTTAATGTGTGATTTTTTGTAATCTCGTCATAAATGCTTAGCAATCGATTTCTTAAGTTGGCGCTTTCTAATTTGATGCTTTTTGGTGTATCTCTCAACTCTTTTCTTATTAAAGGAAACCCATATACAATAAAAATATTTTTTTTGTCTAGATCTTCCTTTAATTTATCTATACTTTCATCAACTATGATCAATCCATAGATATTTGTATCTAATATTACTCTTTTCATTTTTAGTTTAAATCTCGATTCCTTCTTTTATTGTCTCTCTGACTATTGTGATATGTTTTTTCAGTTTGTTGAACTCCTCGGGGGTATAGCATAAAAAATCAACTGGATACCTCAAATTCCAGTGATCATACATTTTTGCCCCTCTTTGAAAAAAATCTAATTTTCTAAAAATACCTATTTTATCTTTAGCTTTAACTAAATCTTTCCTTGCCATTTCCATCCATCTTTTAACTTCTTCTTTCATCTAAATCCAAATTCTCTCTTTTTTTGTTTTGTTTATTCTTATTTGTTCTAATTTTGTGGACAAAAGTTCTAATTTTGTGGACAAATAACTCTACTTGTTTTATAGCTTCTTCTGCAGAAGCCTTAGATATATAGCCTGCTACATCATAAACTGCTGCATGCCGTGTTTTTCTGATGGAATCAAAATAATGGGTTAGTTTATCATCTACATTTAATGCTGCTAAAAATTCAAATACTATCTTGTGTTGATCCTTCCCTTTTGGTCTATATCCTAAATGAAACATTAATGCTCTGCCAGCCTGCAACACTGCATTATAGGCTATCGATAATGCCCAATCAAAATTGTCTGAGTTGAGGTTGTCTTTAGCCGCTTTAATATCTCTTTCTGTAAGGCTCAGCTCAAAATCCTTTTTTTCTATTTTCTCTATTTTATTTTCTTCCAATAATTTTTCTAAGCTCATCTTCTTTTCCTTTTACCATAACTAAATTCTTTTTGCTAATATCTTTGATAAAGCTTGATTGTAATTTGGATTTTAAATCGTCCAATGGCCATACAACCAAATTAATCTCCCTGCTAAGTTTTTCCTCCACTGGCTTAAGCTTTCTGTCAAGCTCAAAGCTGCTTATATTGCCAATAACAAAAATGTCTATGTCGCTCTCAAAATTATAATTCCTATTTGCAAAACTTCCAAAAACAAATGCAAAATCAATTTTCTTTTTGTGAAATATTTTTTCAAGTCCAAATTTAAATGAGTCTGTTTTAAGGAGTATGTCCCCTAAATCACTAACATAGCTGCAATCCTTATTCAAGCTGTATATCCCTTCTCCACTTTTTACTATTCCTAATTCTTCTAAATTTTTTAATTCTCTCGAAACTGCGCTTACTGGCATTTTCATAGCCCTAGATATCTCCCTTAACCTGCCTTTACCGCTTCTAAAAATAAGGTATTCAAGCAATTTTACTCTGTTCCTTGACGTAAATAATTTCTCAATCATTTTGCAGCGCACAAATAATCTTTATTGTTGATTGATAATTTTATATTTCCTGTATCAGTATTGTCACTAGCTTTTCTAAATGATGCCCCATCACAATATACCCATCCAATGTTAGCATAATACAAGTATAGTTTTCCATTGATTGAGAACACTTTGCCGATGTTAGTAGCATCAGTTGGAGATATCCATTGATGTACTCCTCCTTTTATGTAACATAATGCTGAACCTGATCCTATTTTGCCTTTATCATCATTATCATCCCCGCAGCATCCTTTGCCTTGCTCAAAATCGTTTGGTGATTTACATAATTCTTGGCTTACATCAGGATCACACTTAGGCTGGTTTGGATTGACATCACAATCATTCTGCAATACCCATTCACCACCAAGACATTTATAGGTTTTATCTACAACCGTCACTTGGGTATTATCAATGTTGCATAAGTACCATTTTCCATTGCCACCCTCATCATATCCGCAAAGAATATCATAAATTGGCTGATATTTTGAATTTGCGCGATTTGATAATCCACATCCTTCGCCATATTCATTACTTCCCCCGCATTTTGCTATTCCAGTTTCTTTGAAGCTTGTACAGGGGATATCACAAGATTTGCCTTGCCCACTGCAGGATATGGAAGGACAATTTCCTATAGCAGTTCTACAATTGCCAGTATCTGCACACCCAAAAGAATCAAGTATAGATTTTCCATTCTTCTTTATTATAGAGTTTCCTTTTACGAAAGCTGTGCCATCCTCATTCCCGAAGAAAGCAGCAGTGTCAACTTCTTCTAACTTTATCCCACATAACTGGTCATTCTTTGTGTTATCAAACCTAAAGCCTTCTAAGTGACGGTATCCCTCTTGTATATCATTATCTAATTTAATGAAAATAGAATAGCCAGATGCTGGGCATGGGAAGGTATTGCAATCTTGGAATTCTTCCGTAGGACCGCTGCATGGAGTACCCTTATTATTATTATCTGGGTAATTGCAAATGCGCGTATGTTTTTGTTGGCCAGTGCCGCATGTTTTTGAGCAGATTTCCCATTCACTCCACTCACCCCATATGCCATCTGTGTTAACTACAACTTTTCCAGCAGGCGGACCAATCGGCGGACTTGCAGAGCCTATTGTAAAGATTATATTAGTGCTTCCTGCGCACCCGTTTGTATCAGCGCCTTGAATGTTTATAGTGTATTCTCCGTCTTCAATTTCTCGCGGTATGTCAAAACTGTACACATATCCCCTTCCAGTTTGAGTCAAAGAAGAAACATCATACTGGGTTGGGTTAGATAGGCCTTTGCTTATCTTAACAATTGGGGCTGAACTTAAGTCTCTATCGGAAGTAAACCCAAAGGTTATAGTATCGCCAGCTTTGGCAGGATTTGGAGTAGCTTGAATTGGGGAAAATGTAGGGGTGCTTTGGCATACGCCAACATCGCTAACTTCGCATAATGGATATTTGTCTACTCCTGTCCAGCTTGATTTTGCATCAGAGTTGTCTGTTGCCTGGCATGTTGCTGCTATACTTGTTCCTGATGGCTGGTCGATAGTCAAAGTTTTAGTGTATGTATTGCTGCCTGAAGTGGTCATACTTTCTCCATTAAAATAAATTTTTCCAGAATTGGTAACCCATCTTCTTGTTTCAGTGCATCTTGACTTATCGCACTGCCCTGCCCAAACTTGAACGTTTTTGATAGTGCCGTCAGAATCTACTGCAGTGCAGGATAAAGTTATTGTTGAGCCTGATCTGCATTCGCCAGTGTAGGATATTGCTCCAGTAATAGACGGAGGATTTTGCTGTGTTCTAAAGGATTTTACCTCGCTGCTGACGCTGGCCCCGTTTCTATATGATGATGTGGCTTTGTAATAATAAGTAGTTCCGGGGGAAAGCCCTGAGAGTGTGACAGAATGGGTTGTGTCAGTTCCGCCGTCTGCTGTGTTTGTTAATGCGCTAGATGATGTGCCATAATATAAAGTGTCTTTGGTAGTTTTGCTTGTCCACCACATAATTTTTGCCCCTGTAAGTGAAGTAGACAGTATTGTTGGTCCTGAAGTTATCGATATTGTGTTGGTATCAACTACAACGCATTTGTCACTGGTTGATTTGGATTCGAGATTGTTTGCGTTGTCTCTTGCCAGCGAGCGGAAACAATACTTGTTTCCGTTAGTGACGCCAATTGACGCGGAAGTTGAAGTTGTCGCTGATATTGTGCTTGACCATGGTCCTGATACGCAGTCACCCACGCAGTGCTGAGCGTCATAATTTTTTAAGCCGCTTCCTCCAGCCTCGTCATTTCCCAACCAAGAGAATGTGATTGTTTGTGTGTTTACATAATAATTGCTGTCTGTCCATTGGGTTGGCGCAGGCTCTATTCTATTTACAGAGGATGCTGGATAGGTGTTATCCAAAACGCAAGTTATACCTCTGCAAAAATATTGACCCCCCGTGTATGAGTGCAGACGTGGTTGGGGACCGGTGCATAAAGTTTGACTCGTCGAGCAATACGCTGGCAAAGTCATGAATTGTCCACATTCTATACAATTTGCTCTAACTTTAGCGGTAATACTCAGTAGAAACACAAAAGCAAATAATAGGTATATCATAAGCTTAATTTTTTTATTCATTTTAGGTTATTCTCGCAATCTAATTTTATTCCGTTATCAATTATTTCATCGCATAAAGTAATCGCACGACTGTTTACTGATTTCATAAAATAAAATGTGTCCCTACACCTTATATTGTCCTTGCACCAGTTTATATCATCTTTTGCCAGAGCTGTATTAACCAACATGATTTTCTCACACTCTTTTTTTTGCTCTCCGCTGAATGAAGTGCAATCATTATTTTCAACCGCCTCCTGCATGCTTAGAGAGTTGACACATTTCAATCTTAACTCGCTGTCTGACTTAATCTTCTCACAGGTTTTTTTATCTTTTATCCTGATGCCCTCACTATAGTAAAAATTATCTTCGCACTTTGCTATTAGGTTATCTATCAAGATTTTTTTGCATAACTCAATATTCCCATTTTTAATTGCATTGTACATCATTTCATTGACATCATTGTCTTCAGAAACAGGTAGGGATATACTTGCTGCAAGACTGTTATCGACACTTTTTTCTTTAAACAACTTAAAACCTCGAAAGTCGAAGATGAGTAAAAGTGATGATAGGATGATAATAATAACTAAAATTATTATAGTTATAAAAAAAATAGGTTTATTATGAAATACTTTAATGTTAGTTGTATTATTAGTTAGGTTATTCTCTTTTTTAACCGCAGCAATAGCATCATCAACATTATCCCTACTATGCCCAGCATCAATCAGCCTCTTTTTAATATCTTCAAGCTTGAATCCCCTATTTAATCCTTCCCTTATATAATCCACAACCTCTTTTTTTAGCATAATCTCATCTCCTAGCCCTTGCCTTTAGACTTGTCCCTCTCAACCTTTTCGCTTATCGCCTCATTGATATATTGAATAAGAGTTTTATTTTGAGTGATAGAATTAAGCTTGGCCTTTTTATGAAGTTCATCATTTATTTCTATATTTATCCTTGCCATTCAATAACTAACTAAATTAAGTAAATTGTATTATTTAAATTACTTTGCTAAGTTTACTTAATTTAGTTGACCTAATTAGTATACTTATTTATATACTGTTATCTAATTAAGTTACTAATATTTATACTTTTCGATTTAGAAATCAAAATGTGTATGATGTGGACTCCTTTATAGCCTTGCTTTCCATGCCCAGAAGTGTAAACAGGCTTGATATATCGTAAGCGGATCTCATATCATAAGGCTCTTCAGAAAAACAGCCTATAACTGTCTTAACTTTGTATTTTCTGCATAGTCTTATGTTTTGAATCATTCTTCCAATCAATAAAGAAGAAATTTGGCCGTCTTTGTTAAACAGTTGGCTATATGAAAAGCCAATAATTATATTATTTTTTCTTACAAGTTCGCATAGTATGTGGTTTAAGCCCGATGCCTTTTGGCTCATGAAGTCTCTTTTAGAATTTTCTTCAAAACCATAAATCAGCTTAGCCCTTTTTCCGTTTATATACTCCCTATCCTTATCTGAACTCTTAACGACAAGCAGATTTGAATGTCTAGATACCTCTCTAATATTTTTTTCGTTGACTATAAATCCTGTTCCTATGTTAAGTTTGCTGCTATGTTGGATTAAAGCCAGCTTTTTTTGAAGCTTGCCTAGCTCTTCCTTGTCCGATTGGTAAAGCAGGTAAAGGTTGCTCAAATTAAGCTTCAACGCCACTTCAACAAACTCCGACTCATTATTATTTGGGATTGTTATATCGGAAAACATATAATTAAGAATGTATATTTTTATTTAAAGTTATTGCTAATGTTAGGTTTAAAAATAAAAGTATTTATAAAGGGGTATGCTTTTTAAGCTAAAATAAGTTTTGATTGGGGGTGTAATAAAACATGGTCAAGAAAGAAATTAAAAGAGATATAAAAGTCGTTAATATAGTTGTATCTACATCTTTAAATCACGATATACCGCTTGAAAAGATGGCAGCAACACTAAGCAACACAGAATACAATCCGGAACAGTTTCCTGGACTCGTAATAAGGATAAAAGAGCCTAAGACATCTGCTTTAATATTTAGTTCTGGCAAGGTTGTGTGCACAGGAGCACGCTCTATGGACAAAGTAGAAGAGAGCATTAAAAAGATAATCAAGAGTCTGGAGAAGATTAACATAAAAATAACCATAAAGCCTGAGATAAAAATACAGAACATAGTTGCGTCTGGCAGCGTGGCAATGGACTTAAACTTAAACACATTAGCTATGAAGCTTGAGAATACAGAGTATGAGCCTGAGCAATTTCCTGGTTTAGTGTACAAGCTTGCATCTGCAAAGGCAACATTTTTGCTTTTCAGCAATGGAAAAATTGTATGCACGGGAACAAAGAGCGAGAAAGAAGCTCATGCTGCGCTTGACAAGCTAGTTGAGAACTTAAAGCGCGTAAATGCGTAAGCCTGAATTAATTAAAAGAGATGGGGCATGGAAATTAATGTTATCGAACAAATAAAGAGATTCCAAGATTTCCTAGATAGTAATTACTATAATTCTTTATTGGAGAATGCCAGAAAAGGCAATAAGTTTATTTTAATAGATTTTGCTGAGCTTTCTAAATACGACCTTGACTTGGCTACCGAGCTGCTCGATTCTCCAGAGGAGACAATAAAAGCAATTGAAAAAGCCATTGAGCAATTTGATATTGACAACTTGGCAAACTTTAGGATACGCTTTAACAACCTGCCTCTAAGCCAGCATATAAAGATAAGAGACATAAGAAGCGCGCATATAAACAAATTGCTGTTTGTTGAAGGGCTTATAAGGCAGAAATCTGATGTGAGGCCTCAGGTTACATCTGCAAGATTTGAATGTCCTGTGTGCGGCAATATAATAAATGTGCTCCAGCTAGAGGGAACTTTCAAAGAGCCGACAAGATGCGGATGTGGAAGAAAAGGCAAGTTTGTAATGCTCGATAAGAATCTTGTTGATGCGCAAGGAATTGTGCTTGAAGAGGCTTCAGAAAATTTGGAAGGAGGAGAGCAGCCTAAGAGAATTAACGTGCTTTTAACAGACGATCTAGTGAGCCCTTTAAGCGAGAAGAAGTCTGCTCCGGGGAGCAAGGTTCAAGTAATGGGCATTGTAAAAGAAGTTCCAATAATATCAAAAAGCGGCGCAAAATCAACAAGGTTTGATTTGATGATTGATGCCAACTACTTACAGCCTACTGATGACACATTTTACGAAGTTGTGATAAGCGAAGAAGAAGAAAAAGAGATTTTAGAGATTGCAAACGATCCGAAGGGTTATGATAAACTCGTAAATTCCATTGCTCCTTCGATATATGGGTATGAAAAAATAAAGGAATCCTTGCTTTTGCAATTGATGGGTGGTGTAAGGAAAGTCAGGATGGATAAGGTAGTCAGCAGAGGGGATATGCATATTCTGCTAGTCGGTGATCCTGGCAGCGGAAAAAGCGCTTTATTAAAAAGAATAACGCAGATGGCGCCAAAAGGCCGCTATGTAAGCGGCAAAGGAGTTAGCGGAGCTGGAATTACTGCTGCTGTTGTAAGGGACGAGTTTTTAAGAGGATGGGCTCTTGAAGCAGGAGCAATGGTATTGAGCAGTGATGGTATTGTTTGTGTTGATGAGCTAGATAAGATGAGCACAGAAGATAGGGCCGCTATGCATGAGGCGCTTGAAAACCAGACTGTAAGTATAAGCAAAGCAAATATCCAAGCAACTTTAATAGCAAGGACGACTGTTCTAGCAGCAGCAAATCCAAAGTTTGGCAGATTTGACCCTTATGGGATCATAGCTGACCAGATAAACCTTCCGCCAACTCTAATCAACAGATTTGATCTTATATTTCCAATAAAAGATTTGCCTGAGGAAGCGAGAGATGAGAGGATGGCCAAACATATTCTCACGCTCCACCAACGCCCTGACTTAAATGAGCCGGAAATACCAACTGAACTTCTAAGAAAGTACGTTGCATATGCTAGACAGCGAATAACCCCAAAATTAACTGATGTGGCTTTGGAAGAGATAAAGGAGTTTTATCTTAGAATGCGAAAGAGCGGCGGCGGTGAGGATGGAATAAAAACCATTCCGATTTCAGCAAGACAGTTGGAAGCTTTAGTGAGGCTAAGCGAAGCCTCTGCAAAATCAAGGCTCGATGAGAGAGTCACAAGAAAGGATGCTAAAAAAGCTATAGAACTGCTGGATTACTGCCTTATGCAGGTTGGATTTGACAGAGAGACCGGAAAAGTGGACATTGACAGGATAGCTACGGGCATAGCTGCAACCCAAAGAAACCAAATAATGGTATTAAAAGAAGTTATAAGCGAGCTTGAGTCAAAGCTCGGAAAATCCATACCTATCCATGATATTATTACTGAAGCTAAAAATCGTGGTTTGGATGAAGACAAAATTGAGGAGTCTCTAGAGCGATTGAAGCGCTCAGGAGATATTTACGAGCCGAAGCGAGGGTTTATAGGAAGGCTATAAGGATATCAACGGTTTTACAAAAATGGAAGAGGCGCAGCAAACCCAAATTCAGAAAAGACAGATTGCGTATAAGCTCACAATCTTGGACATAACAAACGGGGAGGTCATAAAAGAAGGAATTTCCCCAGGCTACTTAAAATTAGGAAATTTGATTGTTTCTAGAGTAAATATTATTGCTACTGTGGTTTATAAATCAGAGGATGCTGCCGCCTATGTAAGCGCGCTTGTTGATGACGGCACTGGAAAAATAATGCTGAGGAGTTTTGAGAACAAAACCATTTTCTCAAAAGTGGACATAGGGGACATTGTTTTAGTGATAGGGCGCATTAGGGAATTTAACAGTGAGAGGTATGTAATTGCAGAAATTTTAAAAAAGATTGATGATCCAGACTGGGTGAGTATCAGGAAGCTAGAATTAAAAAAAAGATTGGGGGTTTATGGCAAAAAAGAGGAATCAAAAATTCAAGAGGATACTTCTCCAAAAATTAATGATGGTATATGTACGCTGATTAAAAAATTTGATTCCGGCGAAGGAGCGTATATTGAAGACGTGATAAAAAACTCAGGTATGGCTAATGCAGAAGAGATTATAAAAAATCTGCTGGAGAAAGGCGATATTTTTGAGCTTAGGCCTGGCAAGCTAAAGGTGCTGGAGTAAACTTATTTCTTTGATAGGCTATCTTTTGCTCCTGGCCTTTCTTTCAGAAACAAACCTTTCTGGCGGCCTTTTGTAGTGCCTCCAGAATTCGCTTATTCTCTGCTCGTCCAGCCTTCTTTCCTTTATCTGATATTCTGTAAGATCCGGGGCGGTTATTGTCAACATGCTGGGTTTTTCCTTCCTAAACTTCATATATCTCTCCTTCTTTGCGCTTATTTTTTTTGGCTTGTCCTTCTTTCCCATAGGTATATGAAATCAAAATATATTTATAAATGTTTAGAATAAAAATGGAGTTATGTATACTTCTAGGAATGCCGCTGCTATAAGAAACCCTATTGCTATTAAAGTAAGCTCTGAAAAGTCTACCATTATTTTCGAAAATTTTTCTGTCTTGAAATGCTTGCGTATTAGCGCTGCGGATAATATTCCGCCTGCAAGCCCGCCGTAAAAATAAGCAGCTATCTCAGGGATTCCATGAACTGAGTATTTTAACAGCCCTATAGAGACTACGTGAAAATAGTTTCCCGCCTCAAATAAGCCTAAAGAGCTTGTGTACTCGCTTAAGTTTATTCTAATGAAGTTTCCTATTGCTGCCCCTATTACTGTCGCGTTCCATGCTAAAATGAATAACGCCCCTGCCCCGTATATAAAGGAGAACAGTATGGAGAATGTAAGCACCTTAAAGTTATTAAAAAATATCCTCCCAAACGCGCCTAGTGTGTCCATTACATTACCTGAAACTTGATTATTGATGTTTTGTATTGTGCTTATCTGCGTATTAAAAAGCAAGTTTATTGTTGAAGAAGGCAGCAAAACATACCATACTGCACATGCTACTGTAACACCTATGAAAAGGTACATAAAAAAAGAGATTGCCTTGTTATGCTCTTTCAATATTGCTGACTCGTTATCTATAAGCATGTCTTTGCTTTCTTCGAGTTTTATAGCATTGTAAAAAATAGGCAAAGACGCCATTGTAATCATAAACACCATTATTAAGCTTGATTGCTCCCTAAAAATCCAGAGTGACAACGCTATGCCTATGGACGCGTATAAAAAGCCAAGAAAAAACATCTGCCAAGGGCGCTTTTCAGCTTTTAAAGGAAACAGCAGTGACTCAACTACCATGGCTTGATTAGTTTATGTTTAATTTATATATTTTTTGAATTAATTAAATTTATAAACTAAATTGGGTTATTTTATTAGTATGGACTATAAGAAGATGCTAGAAGATGCTAGAAAAGATTTGCCTGATGTTGTTTTTCTTAAAGAAAGATTTGAGATACCTAAAGTTCTTGGCCATGTGCAGGGCAACAGGACGATAATCTCTAATTTTCTTCAGATTGCCTCTACATTGAGGAGGGATGTGCCTCATCTTCTTAAGTATGTGCTAAAGGAGCTTGCTACGCCTGGTGAAATAAAAAAGAGTGGGGCATTGATTCTTGGCACAAAAGTGCCTGCATCTAGGATTAATGAGAAGATTAGGCAATATGCGAATGAGTTTGTGCTCTGCTCAACATGCGGCAAGCCAGACACTAAAATAGAAAAAGAGGATGAACTGACTTATATGAAGTGCACTGCATGTGGAGCAAAGAATATTGTCAAGGCGAAGATTTAGGTTATTGTTTTATAGATTTTGATATTTCTTTTTTTATGTTAAACTGAATATTCATTTACCCGAACCACCTGTTTAATCCTTCCTGCTTATCTTTTTCCTTTCCAAAAACACCCTCTACCCTGTCTTTTGTCAGTTGAAGCACCTGCTTTAGGTATAATGGGAGATCGTATTTATCTGACAGTGATATTGCTGGCTCAAGGTATTTTATTATTGAGCCTTCTGTAACTGTAAAGATGAGCCGATTGCCGCATGCAAGGCATTTGCCTGTCAATGGAGGCCTTCTGTATTTCTCCGTGCACTTGCTGCATCTGAATTGCTGCATTGAGAACTTTCTTAAATTTCCCTTTATGTCCCTAAGCAAATGCTTTTCTATTACTAATCGCGCTACGTCAACTGCGTCAACTGCCCGTATTTTGTCTGCAAGCTCCATTTGGCCTTTCAGCTTATCCTCCATTGAAGGGATAGTTTTATAGGCTGAGCATTTAACCCCTGAATTTATATTGTTAGTTGGATGTGTGTAGTAGATATGCGCGCTTCCCTCTGAGTTTAATATGCTTGCAAATCTGCCTATTTTAACATTTGATGGGAGATGATATTCTTGTGCAGATTCATATAATTCTAGCGGGTAACGCTCGACAATATCCAAATCAAATACCATATCATCAACTTCTGTCGGAATTAGGATTGAGGTTAAAACCAAAGGGGCGTCCTGCGTTGAGCCTCTTGTGTCTGGCAAGAACTGCCTTGAGAAGTTAACCAAAGCATCCATAAGCATCATCACCGAGGCTTCATCACCGTCACAATCTCGCCTGGTTGCTGCATGAAACAATGGGTGAGCGTAAAGCGCCTGTGTTTTTGAAAACCCGATTATCCTTCCAACAATGCCTGCTGATGTGTGCGGAGCCAGCGCAACTATCAGCTCGCCGACTAATTCTTTTTTAGAGTTTAGATTATAAAATTTGTTTAATGAGTAAAAAGACTCCATCAATTCATCAATAAAAAGGCTTACGTTGTATAAAATATCGTCTGCTCCAGTCTCGGGGGCGTCTTCACATTTTGGAAGGATTATATCCTGTGGTTTTAATTCTAGTATCTGCTCGTTATTTTTTAATTCTAGTCCATAAATATCATTATAGTAGCCTAAAGTTTTTAGCTCGTCCACTGATGTTCCAATCTCCTTTGGCTTGAAGTGTGTTATTGGGAGCTGAGTCATGTCATATCTTGTGGTGCCGTCTTTGTTGACTGGCAGATCGTACTTTGCGCGCAATATCCCTTTTGCTAAGTGCTCAGGTATATGATTTTTGTTGGATGTCCCGCGCACACCTTTAATCAAATCAGGATATTGCGGCATGCCCAGTTTCTTTAAAGCATTCTTGAAATGGAAGTTGATATCAATTTTTTGCAGTTTGTGTTTTGATGCTTCGCCATGCGCGCATTTCATGTCGCTTATTATTCCGCAAACATTGCAATGACCCAACTTCCTAGTTTTGCTGCTGCATTGCCCGCATATCCCAAAGCCGCATTTCATGTACCTTTCCAAAGATGCTTCGCATTCTATCTTGTTTTTCTCTGCGATTTCAAAGACTTTTTTCATCATTATCTCCGGGCCGCAGGTATAAATATACCTTATTTTATTTTTTTTATCACTTATAACATTTTTTAATAAATCTGTTGTAAAGCCTTTAAAGCCAATGCTTCCGTCATCACTGCAGACATTTATTTTGTGTTTTTTAATTTCATTTTTAAACAGCAAATCATCTTTATTCTTAACGCCGAAAATAATTATCGGCTTTTTTAACTTCCCGATTAACTGCTTTAATGGTGCAATTCCCAGGCCGCCAGCTACTACGCAGGCATTATCTTTTATTGAAAACCCGTTTCCATAAGGCCCCCTGATGCCTATTTTATCGCCCGCTTTTAACTTAAAAAGTTCTTTTGTAAACCTACCTTTCTCTTCGATTGTTATAGATGTTTCATTTCCAATACCGGAAAGAGTGAATGGCTTTTCATCAACATCAGGCAGCCACACCATTACAAACTGCCCTGGCTTTGCATCAATGTTTTTATCTAAGTAAAAGGTTTTAACCTTATAGTTTTCTTTAATGATTTTTTTTATTGTTGTTATTTCAGGTAGATCCATGAGCAGCAC
>Ga0209541_10003545_pt1 | contig 28598 bp, 40 predicted proteins | sample RifCSPlowO2_01_FD_184027 | JGI IMG/M metagenome (GOLD analysis project Ga0209541, IMG submission 184027) | Groundwater microbial communities from Rifle, Colorado - Rifle CSP2_plank lowO2_0.1 (SPAdes) (version 2) | ecosystem: Environmental > Aquatic > Deep subsurface > Groundwater | place... | reverse complement strand
GAATGAAAAGCAGCATGGACTAAATCAACAGTATCTGCCATAGTTGGTTTAATTAAATTAGCTTTAGTAATTAATTCTCCTACTTGAGCATAGGTATTTGGGCCGTATGCTGGATAAGCAAAAAATAGTTTAGGATCATCATAAGGTATGCCTAATTTTATTCTTTCTTCTATGACTCGTAATTCTTTATTTTTTGTTTGCGTATCCATTTTTTATCTCCTTTAGTATATTTTGATAGAATTACGATAAATGAGATAGTATATAAACCTTTCTATTTTGTTACTACTTAAAAAAGGCATTTTTAAATTTACTTATTCACCTCACATATCGAACATTTCTGGTCCTTTTTCACTTTAATATTAAGGTTTTTCTCTAAAGTATAATATCTTAATTCTTTAGTATAAGGTTGTTTTTTCAAAAAAATCTCTGCTTCTTGCACTTGAATCTCTGCTATTTTATCAGCAAGTTTAGGATTAATCTCAATGCAATATTCTTCAATCTCTTTCTCTTTAAAGATGCAATAGAAACAAGGTGTTTTTCCTGGAACTATTGTGAAAATACAGCCTGTTGTTTCAGATAGAGAGGTGTAAATCCAAGGAATATTATTTTTTACAGCATGTTCATTTATAATAAAGCGCGTTTTTAAGTTGTCAGTGCAGTCTAAGATAAGATCGCATTTCAATAAAGATACAGTTTTTTCTGTAATAAAGCAGTCATAGGCTTTAATGTTTTTATTTTTCAATATTTTTTTTGCTTGAATTGCTTTTGATTTTCCGATATCTCTCTTTGTAAATAGTTCTTGTCTTTGAAGATTCTTTTCTTCTATCATATCTCCATCGAAAAGAAGAAGATTGCATTTCTCTTTTGCTAATAATGAAGATGTTCTTGTTCCTAAAGCGCCTATTCCTACAATTGCAATAGTTTTCATGACAAAAGAATTAACAGTTTGCAAGTTGCCTTAATTCAGTTTCTGTTTTTAAGCCAGGATAAAGCTGATTATTAATGATCCAAGTTGGCAATTCTTGAATTTTTAGCTCTCGGCATTTTTGACTAAAGGCACCTATATGGCCGCATTCAACGTAAAGATATTTTAACTCATCTTCACTAAATAGCTGTTTTTGCTCTTTGCTTGGGGTTGAATCTAATGAGCCATAAACTTTGATGCCTTTTTCTTGCAGACAAGAAGAGAGAGTAGTGGGTTGAACAGTAGTGCCGCCAGTAATTTCTACTTCTGAAGCATCTCTATTTACTATTATTGCAGCAAAAAGCACAATGACAAACACAGAGAGTGCGATGCCAACCGATCTTCCGAAGATGCGTACCATACTTAAATATTAGCCAATTATCCTTTATAAATATTCCTCTTGAGAAATTTCTTTGATTTTCTTGAGCAACAAGTATGCTGCTAATAATAATTTTCTTGGATCTGGATTAGCGTATTGCAATCCTAGAATAGGGAATTTGTCTCTATCATAGCCTAGGTTTATTGTTTCTTCTCTCCATTCTCTCTTTTCTTCAACTGTTAATCTTTGCTGCAATAATAGGCAATGTTCTTCTGCTTCTTCACTAGTTAATCTATTTAGAATGCCTCTAATCTCGCTGAATATTTCATCATCTAAGGTTGTTATGTTATTAAGAAGAAAGAAGATGATTTATAAAATCTTTTTAGTTAACTTTTTTTAGCTTGAGCAAAAAGACAACACCAACTATAAAGAGAGGAATGCTTAACAATTGAGGTGTTGTCAGATTGAATAAGGTTATTTGGCTTTCTCTAAAAAATTCTGTGATAAAACGGAAGAAGCTATATGCTATAATAAATGACCAAAATACAAATCCTTTCGGAAGCGATTTCAGTTTGTATAGATTCAATAAAATTGCAAAAGTGATGAAATGAGTGATAGCTTCATAAATTTGAGAAGGGTGCCTTTTTCCTGAAATGCTTGAAAATGTAATGCCCCACGGTAAATTTGTTGGCTTTCCATAGAGCTCTTGATTGATAAGATTGCCGAATCTTCCGAAGGCAACACCTAATGCAAGAGGAACAACGAAGATATCGGCAATGTCATAAAAATGAAGCTTTCTTTTTCTGCAATAAACTAAAGCTGCTAAAATTCCTCCAAAAACAGCTCCGTGAATCGAAATTCCGCCTTTCCAGATAGCTATTATCAAAGATGGATTTTGCATGTAGAAATCAAGGTTATAGACAAAAACATGGAAGAGCCTTGCCATAATTAGAGAAGAGAGAATTAAATATGGTATAAAGTCAAGAATGTCATCTTTCTTTATATTTCTAGATTTTGCTAAATTAACTGCAATATAAATGCCGATAACAAACATCACTGCAAAAATTACACCGTACCATCTAATCTCCAGAGGTCCTAAATGAAGAAGAACCGGGTCAATGTTAGTAGCAACCATTAAAGTTTTTCCTTTTTTTATTTATAAAAATTTATCGGTTAACAATTCTTTAAGTTTTTCTCCTGGATTCTTAGCTTTGACAATAGCCGAGGAAATTAAAACTCCTTTTGCTCCTAAGGAAAGAGCAATTTCTACATCTTCCTTTGTTGATATTCCTGCTCCGCAAAGAGGAATGATCTTTGTTTTCCTTAAAATATTGGAAAAATGAGTAACACTCTTTGGCTTATATCTTGAGATTGATTTTCCTGTTCCAATGAGAGAAGGGACTTCAAAGGCAATTGCATCTGGCTTTAGTTGGATAATTTTTTTAATTTCATGAAAAGATGCTGAACATACGAAGGTTTTCAATTTGGCTTCTTTTGCTCTTGCTATTGTTTTTTTTAGAATAGGAAAAGGTAATCTGTCTTCTGCATGGTTAATCAAAACGCCGTAAGCTCCATCTTTCTTAATTTCTTCTGGAACAATTTTTCCTGTATGTGAGCCATAGGTTACAGGATCAATGTACTGGCTTAAAATTCTCAAATGGATTCTTTTTGTTAATTGTGCAATATCCAAGTTATCTACTGCTATTAAAACAGAAGATTTTTTTGCAACCTTCTCTAGTTGTTGAGCTAATTTTAATGCATTTTTTCCAGAAGATTCTTTATAAGTTTTAAAGTTGATAATTAAAAGCGGTTTCATTACAATATTTTTTCTTTTTATTTTATTTAATACTTTCTTTTTTTCTCTTGTTTTTTTATCATAGTGAAAGCATTATCACGATTATGCCTAAGATAAGACAGTAATAAGCAAAATAATGGAATTTTCCTTTTTTCAAGATTGCTAAAAAAAATCTTAGTGTAAACAAGCTTATAACAAAAGTGATTAGAATTGAGACAAGTATAAGTAAAGGACTTTCAACTATTTCTACTCCTTTATACATTTCAAGGATAAACGCTACTATGATTGTAGGGATTAAGAGTAAAAATGAAAATTGAACTGCCTGCGCTCTATTGATTTTTCTCAATAAGGCTAGAGATATTGTAGAGCCTGATCTTGAAAATCCAGCAAGCAAAGAAGAAAACCCTTGAACAATTCCAATTAAGATTGCATCAAAGAGATTAACCTTCTGCTTTTTTTCTTTTACAAATTTTGTAAGAAATATTAAGATGCCTGTAAGAAGAAACCCTATGCCTAAAAATAGCATATTTGCAAATAATTTTTGAAATATTTTTTGGAAGAGAAATACTATAATAGATGTCATAGCTATTGCTAAAATAATGAGAGATGCAAGTTTTTGGTACTCTCTATTTTTTGTAAAAAATGCTGTTGTTAATTTTTTAATGTCTTCTCTGAAAACAACCAATAAAGCGAGAACGCTTCCAAGATGCAAACTAAGATTAAAAAAGAGAGTGGTTTTGATATTAAAAAGATTTTGAAATAATAATAAATGGCCAGAACTGCTTATTGGAAGCCATTCTGTTATTCCTTGGATTATTGCTAGCAATATTGCTTGCTCTGGTGTCATGAAAATTAGTTGATTATGGTTAATAAAAAGGTTTTGGAAATGTTTATTAATTAGTGTATACCCCTATTTTTATGATTGCAGACATGTGTTATGAACCAAAGCCAATATATCATCTAAGTCATGTTGATGGTAATTTATACATTAGAGATGATGAAGATCCTCTTTATCCTACTAGAGCATTTTTAGATAGAATTGCAGAAAGATTGGATGTGAGAGACAAAGATGATGATGCTCTTCTTGAGTCTATGGTGCATGGAGTATTAAAAGCATTTGGAGAAGCGCTTAAGAAAAAATAATCTGATTTATTAATTCTAAACCTTATTTTTAACCCAAAATATTAAATATTAATAGAATATGATAGTTACAATGGATATTGATAAGAAGCTGGAAAGATATTTTAATATTACAAATAGAGCTTTAAATGAGATTAAGATAAAGAAGGTTGAGTTAAACAGCGATGAGGTTGCAAAAGACTTCTTAGACATGGCAAAAAGGTATTATGAAGATGCCAATTATTTTTTAAAGAAAGGAGACAAGCTAACTGCTTTAGCTGCCATAGCATATGCCCATGCATGGCTTGATGCCGGAGCAAGACTAAAGATTTTTAAAGTCAAAGATTCAAGGATCTTAATGCAATGAAGACAATTGTTATAAGTTTGGGAGGATCAGTTATTATTCCTGATGAAGTAGACACTGCTTTCCTGCAGAAGTTTAAGAATGTAGTTATGAAGTTTAGAAAAAACTACAAGATAATTCTTGTAACAGGCGGAGGAAGCATTGCAAGAACCTATATTCGAGCTTTAAACAAAAAGAATGCAAAGATTCAAAGCCTCATGGGAATATCTATCACGAGATTGAATGCAAAGTTCCTCTATAACCTATTTAACCTTAAATTTTACACTTTGCCGCATACATTAAAAGAAGTAAAAAGCCTGGTAAAAAGAAACCCCATTGTGATTTGCGGCGCTTTGCGATATGAACCAGAGCAAACAAGCGATGGGACAGCAGCAGAAATAGCAAGATACTTGAAAGCTGATTTCTTTATTAATATAACAAATGTTGATGGACTTTACACAAAAGATCCTAAATTGAATGGAGCAAGACTAATCAAAAAAATTAGCACTGAAAGATTTTATAAGATAACAAAAAAGATTAAGTTTCATGCCGGACAGCATTTTGTGTTAGATGCTAATGCTGCAAAGATTATTATAGAAGAAAAAATACCTACTTACATAATTGGAAGAAATTTAAATAATTTAGAAAGGATTTTGAGTGGAAAAAATTTCAGAGGGACATTACTTTTTCCCTCGTAAGCAACGGATAACTGCATTCCTAACCATCTCTTCTTCTTTTGCTAATCTGCCTCTTACTATTGTATTGCGCGATATTTGGTTAGTGAAAGAATTTCCTCGAGCTATAGTCCTATTATAGGCTTCCAAGAAATGCGTATAGGTTTGCTCGTGTTTTCTGACTCTTGCATTGCCTTTGCCTAAATCAAAAGGGAAAAATTTATTTTCCACATCCCTTCCAAAACATTCATAAAGGCCGAGACTTAAATCCACACTTTCAAAGATAAACTCTAATCTGTCCCATGATTGATTTTCTCTTTTTGTAACATCTGGAATTTTTTCCAAAAATTCATGAATCACTATTTGAGGATCTGCTGTTGCTAATTTTTGCATTATCTCTTGCAGTGTCTCTGAAATCTTATATATCTCTTGAGCTTTTCCCTGAATTTCAGAAAATGCGTATTTTGGCTGTTCTTCTTTTGCCTTAATTGAAGAATAATGGATGCATAAACCCAACAAAGTGTATCTCTCCTGATCAACTGTGCCTTCCGGCAGAATTTTTCTAAAACGTTCTAATGTTTTTGACAGTGTAGTTTCTAAATTATAAACAACCATTTTTAATGCCTCTCAAATAAGATAATAGCAATATTATTTAAAGGTTTCTTTTTATAACCATTTAAGAGTAAGAAACAAAATAGATATAAGGATAATCTTCTTAAGAAATGATATGATTTGTGTAACCGGAACTCCTGGAGCAGGAAAGACTTTTCTTGCTAAGAAATTAGCTAAAAAATTAGTATTAAAATATATAAACATAAATAATGTTATTGAAGAGCACAGATTAAGCGATAAATATGACAAGAAAAGAAAGAGCAATATTGTAGATATTAAAAAATTAAACAAAGCATTGGAAAAGATTATCAAAAATAATAGAAGAGTAATTATAGATGGGCACTTAAGCCATTATCTGCCTAGAAAATATGTTGATTTATGCATTGTTGTTAAGTGCAATCTTAAAATTTTGAAAAATAGACTAAAGAAAAGAGGATATAGCAAGGAAAAAATAAGAGAAAATTTAGATTCTGAGATATTTGATATTTGCTTAAGTGAAGCTACAGAAAATAAGCACAAAATATTAGTTGTTGATTCAAGCAAAAAGATTAATTTAGAAGAGATCATAAAAAAAGTAAGATGAACGTTTATAAGTTAATCAAAAAAGTAAGGAGTTATAATAGCAATGCAGATATTGGCATTATAAAAAGAGCTTATGCTTTTGCTAATGAGGCGCATAAAGGAAAGAAAAGGGAAAGCGGGGATAGTTATATCATTCACCCATTAAATGTTGCTTTTATCCTAGCTGATTTTCATCTTGATGAAAAGACCATAGCTGCTGGTTTGCTGCATGATGTTGTTGAAGATAGCCCTATAAGATTAAAGGAGATAGAAAAAAATTTTGGGAAAGAAATCGCTTCTTTGGTAGATGGCGTTACAAATATCAGCAAGATAAAAAAAGACAAAGAAACATTTGATAGCGAGAATATCATTAAGATGCTTATGGCATCTACTTCTGATGTAAGAGTTATTCTAATCAAATTAGCTGATAGGCTGCATAATATGAGGACACTGCAATATTTAAATGAAGAAAGAAGGAAGAAAATAGCAAAATCGACTATTGAAATATATGCTCCTATTGCTTATCGTCTGGGTTTGTATAGTGTTAAAGGCGAGCTAGAGGATTTGTCTTTTAAGTTTCTTTTTCCAAAAGAGTATCATAAGATTAAAAGGGAGTTAAAAGCAAGCGAAAAAAAGAGAAACCAAATTCTTGAGCAGATAAAAAACAGACTAGAAACGGCTTTAGAAAACGCTGATATCAAGGCAAGAATACAAGGAAGAATTAAGCATCTCTACAGCATTTATAAAAAACTAGAGAGAAAGGGAATTAATTTAAAAGATATTTCTGACCTTGTAGCTCTTAGGGTAATTGCCAAAAATGTGAAAGAGTGCTATGAAATCTTAGGAATTGCGCACAACTTATGGAAGCCTGTTCCTGGAAGATTAAAGGATATGATAGCACTGCCTAAAAGCAATCTCTATCAAAGCATACACACAACTTTAATAGGAGATTCTGGAGTGCAATTTGAGATTCAGATAAGAACAGAAGATATGCACAAAATAGCTGAGGAGGGAATTGCTGCTCACTGGAAGTATAAAGGAGTTGAAACAGATTCATCTTTTGACAAAAGATTGAGCTGGTTAAAGGAGATTACAGAATTAAAGAGAGAAGATCCAAAAGAATTTCTAGAGAGCATGAAGGTAGACTTATTTGGCTACGAGATATATGTGTTTACTCCAAAAGGAAAAGTTATTGTATTGCCTAGAGGCTCTAGTGTTTTAGACTTTGCATATAATGTTCACAGCGATATTGGAAATCGAGGAATAGGTGCAAAGGTTAATGGCAAATTTGTTGGGCTAAAGCATGAGCTAAAGAATGGCGATATAGTTGAGATTATTACAGCAAAGCATCAAAAGCCAAGCAGAGAATGGCTGCAGTTTGTGAAGACACTTAAAGCAAGAGATGGAATAAGAAAGGCTTTGAAATTAGAAAAAAACATTCCTGTAAGAAGATTTATCGATAAGAAAAGAAGAGAAGAAAATGTTTTTAGCTCTTTTGTTAATGTTAAAGGCACAGAAAAAATGAAGGCTAGGTTGGCAAGATGCTGCAATCCGCTTCCTGGAGATGATATAATAGGATTGCATGTTAAGGATGGTGTTGCTATTCATAAAAAAACATGTGAGGTAATTAAGGGACAAAAAAAGAAGGCAGAGGTTTATTGGGTTGAGCACTTTGACAGCTTTATCAATATAGGAGTATTATGCGAAGACAGAATAGGATTAATGGCTGATATTATGAATACAATGTCTCGCAGCGAGATTAATGTAGAAAAAGCAACAGCTAAAACTATGAAAGGAGGGATGGCTCAATGCTCTTTCACAATAAAATTTCATTCATTAGAGAAATTGTCTAATCTATTATCAAGGTTAAAGAAAGTTGCAAGCGTTAAAAGAATTTCATTAAGCTTATAACTATTTACCAAACCTTCTTTCTCTACTGCTATAATCTTGGATGCATTGCACAAAATCTTCTTTAGAGAATTCCGGCCATAGACAATCTAAGAAAATAAACTCAGAGTATGTAGATTGCCAAGGTAAGAAGTTAGATGTTCTTTTTTCTCCTCCTGTACGAATGATCAAATCTGGCTCATCTTTCATATAGAGATAATCTGAAAAAGTTTCTTCATTAATTTGATTGATATTAAGTTTTCCTTTTTTAAGTTGTTCTGCAATTTTCTTTATGGCATCAATGACTTCTGCTCTTCCACCATAGGCCATGGCAAAATTGACTTGGTATTTATTATATTTTTTTGTCTTTTCTATGATGCGCTGTATGGAATCTTGAATATCTTGAGGCAGCATATATAATCTTCCAATGAAATTAAAACGAACCTTATCCTTATGGATGCGTTCATCATCCTCGTATTTTTTTAATTCTTTGCGGAAAATACTCATAAGATAGTCAAATTCCTCTTTTGGCCTGTTAAAGTTTTCTATAGAAAGACAATAGAGCGTTAATTCCTTAATCTTCAGTTCCTTGCACCAATCAAACAAGGCTTCTAATTTTTTCGCCCCCCACTCATGACCCATAAATGGTTTTAGCATTAGTCTTTTACTGAAGCGACGATTTCCATCTAATATTATTCCAATATGCCGAGGCACTCGTGATTTTATCATAGACTCTCACTTAGTTTTGTATAGATAGAATATTTTTAAAGGTTTCGGAAAGTTTTGGTTTGCACACAAACTAAAGTTGTTTATTCATAATCACTCTTGTAGGATTCTTTAGCAAATAGAGACACTAAAATATATTTTCTACAAGCGCGACAGACGTCACGGATGCGCGTGAACTATATATAAAGAAGAGTAGACAAAAGAAGAATGGAAAAAACCATAAAGGCTTCAATAATAGGATTAACAAAAAACAAGAGAGAGCTTCTCGATTTTGACTATTTTAATTATCAATGGTGGATGATATTTGGAATAGACAATGGGATCTTGAGTTGTTTTAAAGCAACGAAAGGCTATAAGCAAAAGATAATAAGATATCATGAATATTCTCTTCCTCTTTGGTCTAGGTTAATAAAAAATTGGTTTAGGGTAAGAAACACAAAATTGACAAAGCACTGGATAAAGATACCAAATAGCAAGAAAAAAGGTATTGGCATATGGTTGCCTTTGCATTTTCATCAAGAATTTCCTAAACAACATATATTGAAAGATTCTTTCTTAGTGAGAAAGAAAGATAAATATTATATTCATTTCTGTGTAGATTTTCCAGAGCCAAAGCCCTATACTCCTAAAAGAATTTATGGAATAGACTTAGGTCTCAAAAATCCCATTACTTTAGTTGATACATTCTCAAGAAAAACACAGTTTCTTGGGAAAGAGATAAAAACTACAAAAGGAAAATATTTCTATTTAAGGAGAAAGCTTGGCAAGAATAAGAATCTCGCACTTATAAAGAAGATCAAAAATAAAGAAAAAAGAAAGATTAATGCGATCTTGCATCAAGTATCTAAAGAGATCATAACAAATGCATATAAGAATAAAGCTGCTCTTGTTATAGGTAAATTAAAGTATCTCAAGAGAGACAAAGGAAGAAAGTTTAATAGGAAGCTGTCTAACTTTTCTTATTACAAGCTTACTACCTATTTGATATACAAGGCTAAGGAAAAGGGAGTTCCTCTTTTTATAGTGCCTGAAACCAATACATCAAAAACCTGTAGTGTCTGTGGCATTATAGGCAAAAGAACAAAGAACTGGTTTCGATGTAGTTGCGGATATAAAGATAATGCGGACAGAAATGCTGCCTTTAATATAGGCAAACGGGGTTTAAGCTACATGCTTAAATCAGGGGCAACTGCTTTTGCCCAGAAGTCCATCATCTTGAATGGACAAGCACAGAACCAAGAAATTGCGCAAACTTGTAGTTTGCATTAAGATTGTTTATTTATGTGCAAAGTTGGAAAGCTTTAAATAAAAAAGAAAGAATTAGCAGTTTATGTTTAAGGATTATGTTTGTTTTAATAGTCAAAGCAATTTGTTTGAGAAGCTTGACATAGAAGGCATTCCTATTGCGCTTATTAAAAGTGATAGGAAAAACGAGATCTTAACAAATATTCAAGAGAAGAAAAAGCAGAAGCAATTAGTGATAGTTGAAGGAGGCATCTTGAATAGATTCATATTAGAGCAGAAAGATGCAGATATATTAGTTAATCCTGAAAAAGGCATTCAAAAGGATTTTTTACATTCAAGGAATTCTGGGTTAAATCAAGTGTTATGCAAGTTAGCAAGACAGAATAATGTTGCTATAGGCTTTTCTTTTAGCGAGATATTACACTCTGAAAAAGAGCAAAGAGCTGAATTATTTGGAAGAATGATGCAGAATGTAAGATTATGCAGGAAGTATAATGTAAGAATGGTTTTGGGAAGCTTTGCGAAGAATGAATTTGAGCTAAGAAGCAAAGATTCTTTGATTAGTTTTGGAATTTTTTTAGGAATGCGGCCTGAAGAAGCAAAAAGAGCTTTGGAGCGATAGGTTTTTATTTTTAATGTTCTTATCTAAACTTATGGCTATAGAGCAAAATCTTGATTATGTTGCACAACGAGATGCATTCAAAGACTTAAAAAAAGGTTTATTAGAAAAGATAGATTCTTGCCGAACAGAGATTAGTGATCTTGAAAAACAAATTCGAGAGGCAAGACCAAGAACCCCTAATGGAAAGATTATTTGTAAAAGATGCGACACTACCAGCATGAAATATCTCTACAGGACTCCACAAGGCGGGGCTAGTGGCGGGAATGATGTTTATCAATGTGAAATTTGTAATAGAATAGCTGAAGATCCGCTGAGTCTTTATTAATTCTTAGAGGGTTGCATCAAAAAAGCAAACTTTATAAAGGACAACTTATTTTAAAAAGTGTGAAGAAGAAGGAAAATAGGTTTCAACGCTATTTTCTTGTATTAAGGTGAGAGATTTTGCAAAGAATGAAACCATTATTATCAAGCTTACGGGAAAAGAAACGCTATGTAGTGTTTAAAGTGATTTCTCAAGAACAACTTCCTTTCAAGGGAATCAGCAAAGGCATTAAAGAGCATTTTCTGAGCTTGATGGGGGAATTTGGATATACAAAGTCAGGATTGATGCTTTTGCATGAGCAATGGAACCAAAGTAAAAATACGGGTGTTGCAAAGATTAATCATAAGTATGTTACTCATTTAAAAATGGCTTTATCTTTAATAAAAAATATAGAGAGTGAGAAAGTTATTGTAAATAGTCTAGGAGTAAGCGGGATCCTAGCAAAAACTAAACGATTTGTATAATGGAGGTGTAAGATGCAACCACAAGTTTCACATCAAATGATGGGGTATGACAGAACTAGTACTATGTTCAGCCCTGACGGGAGATTAATGCAGGTAGAATACGCTAAAAAAACAGTCAGACAGGGAACTAGTGCATTAGGATTAGTATGCAAAGATGGTGTTTTGCTGATGGCTGATAAGAGAATATTGGACAAGCTTATTGTAGCTCAGTCGGTAGAGAAGGTATTTCAGATAGACACGCATATTGGGGCTAGTGCTACTGGATTATTGATGGATGGAAGAGTATTGATTGAAAGAGCCCAAATATTAGCGCAGCAGCATAGAGTAACATATGACGAGCCTATAGATGTGCAAAGCTTGGTTAAAGAGATTTGCAATTACAAGCAGTGGTTTACTCAGATGGGTGGAGTAAGGCCTTACGGAGTTTCACTATTATTTGCCGGCATTGACTTAGATGATGAAACAAAATTATTTTTAACAGATCCTACTGGTATTTTCTTTGAGTATAGAGCAATAGCCATTGGAGAAGGGGAGACTGAGATTAAAGAAATTTTAGAGAAAGAGTATAAAGAAAGCATTACAGTAGAAGAAGGAATAAAATTATCGCTTAGGGCCTTAAAGAAATTCCTTGGAAATGACTTTGATGTTGAAAGGATAGATGGTTCTTATATAAAAAAGAGCGATAAGCTATTTGTAAGACTAAACAAGGATTACTTGAAAAAGATAATGAAAAATGGTTGATGTAGACAAGGCAGTAATTGCTAGGTTAAAGAAGGAAGGAAAAAATTTTGAAATACTTGTTGATTGCGACAAGGCTTTGTTATTTAAAGAAGGCAAAGGAAGCTTGGATGATGTTTTAGCGACAGAAGAAATTTATGAGGATGTCAAGAAAGGAATGCGCGCTTCTCAACTAAAAAAATTCTTTGGGAGTGATGAAAATAAGGCAATAGCAAAAATTATCATTGAGCAAGGAGAGATACAGTTAACAGCTGAGCACATGAAAAAGCTCAGAGAGGAAAAGAGGAAGCAGATAATAGCTATTATACACAGAAATGCTGTTGATCCTAAGACTGATCTGCCTCATCCTATGAATAGAATACAATATGCACTAGAAGAAGCAAAGGTAAATATTGATTATGCAAAAAGCGCTGAAATGCAAGTGGGCAATATTGTCTCTAAGATAAGAGAGATACTTCCATTAAAATATGAAATTAGAGAGATCGAATTGAAAATCCCCGCTCAATATTCAGGAAAAAGCTTTTCTATCCTGAAACAATTTGGGAAAGTTCTAGAAAACAATTTCGGGAATGATGGAAGCTTATCAGCAGTCGTAGAGGTTCCTGCAGGGATGCAAATTGAATTATTTGATGAGCTTAACAAGCTTTGCCATGGCCAGATAGAAAGCAAAGTGGTGAGGAGCAAATAATATGGGAAATATCTTAATTAAAGAAAAGGATATAGTCGTTCCTGGAGAGATATTGGCAGAAAGCATGGATTATCTGCCTGGAAATGGCACTTTTAGAGATGGAGAAACAATATTTTCTATGTATGTTGGTTTAGCCTCAATTAGCGGCAGAATCATCAAGGTTATTCCATTAAGCGGAAGATATATTCCTAAGAAGGGAGATTTAGTAATAGGAAAGATAGCTGATATAACATTTGGGGGATGGAGAGTTGATATTGGCTGGGCTTTTGAGGCTGGTTTAAATATGAAGGATGCAACCTCTGATTTCATTGAGAAAAAAGCAGATTTAACGCAGTATTATGATTTTGGAGATGTTATCTCTGCTGAGATTACGCATGTTTCTGGATCTAAGATTATTGATTTAACAACAAAAGGGCCTGGATTAAGGAAATTAAGAAGCGGAAGGATTATTGAGATAACTCCATCAAAGGTTCCAAGAATCATCGGAAAGCAGGGAAGCATGATTACTCTGCTTAAGGAAAAGACTGGATGCAAGATAATTGTTGGGCAGAATGGAAGAATTTGGATTAGCGGAGAGAGTCATGAAAAAGAGATGCTAGCAGTGGATGTTATTAAGAAAATAGAAAGAGAGGCTCATTTAGAGGGACTTACTGACAGAATAAAAAATTATCTGGAGAGAACATAATGGCATATAACAAGAGAGTGGATGGAAGGGCATTTAATGAAGCTAGGGATATGGAAGCAAAAGCAGGGGTGGTTAAAAGAGCGGATGGAAGCGCAATGTTCAGGATAGGAAAAACTATAGCAATAGCCTCTGTATTTGGACCTAGAGAGTTATTTCCTGGTTTTTTGCAGAATCCTGAGACTGGAATTTTAAGGAGCAATTATGATATGCTTTCTTTCTCTGTTAATGAGAGAAAAAGGCCAGGACCAAATAGAAGATCTGTAGAAATTTCCATGGTTACAAATAATTCTTTACTGCCTGCTTTGGATTTAACAAAGTTTCCTAATACAGTAGTAGATGTATTTATTGAGATAATTCAGGCAGATTCAGGAACTAGGTGTGCTGGAATTTGCGCTGCTTCAATGGCATTAGCAGATGCAGGAATTCCTATGAAAGGATTAGTTTCTGCTGTTTCTGTCGGTAAAGTAGGTAATATGCTCGTAGTTGATTTGAATAAAGAGGAAGAAGATTATGAAGAAGGCGCTACCGACATTCCTATTGCAATGCTTTCTCAAAATAAAGAAGTTACTTTATTACAGTTAGACGGAGATGTTACCCAGGACGATATAAAAGAATTGATTAAAATAGGAAGTGAAGTATGCGAGCAAATTCATGAATTGCAAGTAAAGGCCTTAAAAGATAAATATCAGGGTGAGTTAGATGAATAATACTATTAAAGAATACTTGGTTACACTTTTGGATAAAGGCGTTAGGTTAGATAATAGAAAATTAGATGAGTATAGAAAGCCCATCACTATTGAGATAAATGTAAGCAAGAGCGCCGAAGGATCTGCAAGAGTCAGAATAGGAGATACGGAAGTGATTGCTGGGGTTAAATTGGATGTTGGCGAGCCTTTTTCAGATAGTCCTGACAAAGGAGTATTGATTGTTGGAGCTGAATTATTAGCATTAAGCTCTCCTGAATTTCAATTAGGGCCACCAGATGCACAAACTACTGAATTAGCAAGGGTTGTTGATAGAGGGATAAGAAACAGCAAAATGATAGACATGAATAAACTATGCATCAGGGAAGGTGAATTAGTGTGGACAGTTTTCTTGGATATTTATACAATTAATGATTCTGGAAATTTGTTAGATGCTTCTGCATTAGCTGCTGTTGTTGCTTTAAAAAATTGTGTTTTTCCTAAATTGGAGAATGACAAAGTGAAATACGGAGAGCATACTAAAGAAAAGCTTCCTACAACAAAGATTCCAATCACATGCACATTAGGAAAAATGAAAAACTTTATTATTATTGACCCTGGATTAGAGGAAGAGCGCTTTTTGGACAGCAGATTAACCATTACTATCGGAGAAAATCAGCATATTCATGCGATGCAGAAGGGAGGGGAAGAAAGCTTAAAAGGAGAGGACATTGATGAAATGATAAAGATAGCGATGCATGCAAACAAAGAGCTAAGAAAATTAATACCATGAAATACACAAAATATGAAAAAGCTAGGATAATTGGAGCAAGGGCTTTGCAGTTAGCGATGGGCGCTCCTTTATTGTTGAAGTTGACTAAAGAGGATTTTGAAAGGATTAATTACAGCCCTATTGAGATTGCGAAATTAGAGTTTAAGGAAGATGTGATTCCTATAACAATTAAAAGACCTATGCCTGAGAAAGTTGAAGATTAAATTTATTCTTTAGAATTTAGAAAGAAAGGCAAAGACAAGTATTATTACCAAAATCAAGACAATAATAAAAACAATAGCCGTGAACCACCATGCTTTCAAGACGTGAGGGAGAATATGCTTTTGTATGCGCGGTCCTGTGTCTACTTCAATGCGATGTTTATTAATTGATTTAGCCATATAAATTTTTATAATTTATCTCTTTAAATATCTTCTAATTCTCTTATCTCTTTTTTTTCTCAATGTTTCTCCAGAGTTTAAAAATCCACAAATAAACAAGGATGACTAAGCCAATTAGCAACATTAAAACTAAAAAATAATAAAAGGCTCCATAGACAAAATTATTTCCCATCATACTATAGTTCATCATATTTCCGCACCCCGCTATACCCCCATAATCAACCATATTATCTCACCTCTATCTTTAATTTATTAATTAATTTTTGTTTTTATACTTTAAAATACTTTCTAACAACTTCTTAGGAAGATTTAAAAAGAAATATTCTTCTTTGAGTTCATGAAGAAGCTCTTATTTTTAATTCCTTTAGTTTTTTTCCTTTCTGCTTGCAAAAACCAAGAAGACAGCATTCAAAAAGGGATGCTATATCTAAATAGTGTGTATAATGATGGAAGATATGATGACCAGTATTTGCTTTATGTTTATCCTAGTGAAAAATTAGAATGCCCTTTAGAAAACTGCAATTTAACATATCGTTTGATGGATGCTTATTTCAATGATATTTTTATTAAGGAAGAGGTAAGAAACCATGATATAATGAAGAAACAGATTGAGGATGCAGATAAAATTCTTCAATCCATTATACCTATATGGGAAAAAGAAAAGGTATACAACACAATTAAAGGAGAGAAAGATGGGCTAGCTTTAGACACTTATTGCATTCTTGGCTTTATTTATAATAACAGCAAGATGGCATCTACTGTAAAAGAAAGCTTAACAGGAGATAATTGGATGAAAGATGATTATTATAAAGGATTGGATGACTGGAGAAACATAGCTGATGAATCATGGTGTGTAAGACTTTTTATTAAAACTGGCTATCCTTCAGAAGAAGTTATAGAAAAAGAAGTAAAAGACACTTATACTTTCTTAGAAGGAGAGCATTATGATATGAGCAAGGTTGTAGCAGCAATGCATACATTATATGTTTTACATGACGCTAATCTATTGAATGAAGATTTTTTCTTTTTCCAGGACTATATTGCTGAAAAAAACAGTCTCTTTGAAGATGATATGCTTTATCAATCTAATGTGTTAGAGGCGTTAAGCAAAACTGGATATAAAGATAAGGCACTTTTAGAGAAAATCGCAGCAAGACTGAAAGAAGGCCAGGCTGATGATGGTGCTTGGTACCTTTATAAGTATACAAAAGAGAAGAATGGGCAGGTTTTTACAACCTTTCGAGCTGTTTTAGCTTTGAATGATTATGAGAATAAAAAATGAAGTAATGGAAGTTAACGGCATTACATATCCTGTAAATGTTTACTATGAAAGGAGAAATGCTGCAAGAGCTTCTATTTCAAGAAAAGCAGTTATCATACGAATTCCTCTTTTCTTGAATAGAGAAGAGCAGTTTAGGCAAGTATTGCAAATGAAGGCATGGGCAAGAAAAAAATTAGATGAGAATCCTGAACGATTTAAGCCAAAGATAGAGAAGGAGTATAAGCATGGAGATACTTTAAAGATAGGAAGTGAAGAATATACTCTTAATATTATCTCAAAAGATAAGGATAGCAGCTCTGCAAGCATTGTCGGAAATATTGTTTATTTACATATAACTTCTCGTCTTCCAGAAGAACAACAGAAGAAACACATAGCAACGCTCTTAAGCAGGAGTATTGCACAAAAAAGGATTCCTCAATTGAAGAAAAGAATTGATGAGCTTAACACAAAATATTTCAATCAGAAGATTAATAAGATATTTTTTAAGAATATGTCTTCGCGCTGGGGAAGCTGTTCAGAGCATAGGAATATTAATATTTCTACAAGATTATTATTTGCTCCTGACGATGCTTTAACATATGTGTGTATTCACGAATTAGCTCATCTTATAGAAATGAATCATTCTGAAAAGTTTTGGAGATTAGTAGAGAATGCAATGCCTGACTACAAGGAAAAAGAGAGATGGTTGAAGCAGAATGGTGAAAGCTGCGGGTTTTAAAGTGTAAAGAGGATTATGCAGGAATCTCTAGTTTTTGTTTTTCTGAGCGTTTTCTTAAATCTTCTAAGATTAGAGCATTATCTATTTCTAAAAGTTTTTGTATTGCGATATGCTCTTTATTTAGTTTGTATAATTTTGATTTTCCAACCTCTCGTGTAAACACAATAATCTTATTTTTTATTAAATCGCCCCAGATTCTATACAAAGTTGCTCTTCCGATACCCGCATTCTTTGCTATATCAGTTATTGAGAAATCGAGATCTCTTTCTGTTAATAGATAATCCAAAATTCTTATTGTTGGAGAGTCTCCCATAAAGCCTATGAAGAGTGATGTTTCTTTCATTTTTGTGCCTTTTATTATAAATATAGTTATCTATAATATCATACTTAGTTGTACTATATCATACTTATATTTAAATGTTACTATTTTGAGACAATATTGTATCATTAGAATAAGAGGCTTTATATATAAGTTTTTCTTTATTTTTTTATGATTTTTACGAAAGAAGATATTAAAAAAAGAGTGATTATCAAACTAGTAAGATGGAAAAAATGGGGCGGTGCTCATACTGAAAATCTCCTCAAAGGTTTGCCTTCTCATTTAAGAGGAGAAAAAATTACAAAACAAGCATTAAAAGAATTAGAGCAAGAAGGATGGATTCTTCCGGCAAAGAAAACAGGAGAAATTCATTATTCACTTAATCCTGAAAAAACAGACGAAATTCTTCAATTTTATAAAAAATATTGTGAAGAAGAGATATGAAACTCAAAGAAATGTTTAGCGTATTAATTGCAAGCTTTCTTTTTATAGGTGGTTTATCTTTTATTGTGAAGTTATTAAGATTTGAATTAGGCACTATAGGTTATATTTTGGCTCTTCTTATCTTGAGCTTCTTCATTTTAATTATCTATAAATTCGTTGAGAAAAAGTCTTGGAAAGATTATGGAATCAAGAAAGTAAGATTGCAAGACATTAAGTATAGTTTCTTTTTTCTCTTCATTTTATTCCCAATTGCTTTTCTAGGAAGAATCTTTGATCCTGGATTTGATATTTGGTATGCAAAACAAAGCGGCTTATTAACATTTTATGGATTATTATTTTCCTTTCTTATAATGCCTTTATATGTCATCAAAGAAGAGATCTTTGAAAGATCTTTAATACAAAGCAAGCTATCTCAAAATTATGGAAGCCTTATTGCTCTTTTTCTTGTTTCCTTGAATTTTGCTTTAATGCATTTTTATCTTACTAAAGAAATGAACCATATTATAACTACTGTGATTTCTGTATTCTTTGGCTCTATGGCTTTAGTCTTAATTTACGAAATAACAAAAAATGTATTTGCCAGCCTTCTTACACATTTATTATACAACATTCTTGTTGTTTTTCAGATTTATCTTCATGCTAAAAATTATTTAATTTACGAAAGCATATTCTGGATTATTTTTGGACTGCTTTTCTTATTGACATTTAAGAAGTCTTGGAGTGAAGTTAAAGTTGTTATCAAAAGCAAGAGAGTTTCTTTATCTTTTGTTGATTGGATATTCTTTATAGTGTTTGCAAGTCTGCCTTTGGTGCTTTATTTTCTAAGATAAGTTCAATAAGATAATGAATCATATTACCTCCTGTTTTTTATGATAAAGACTACAATAATCTTTATAAGTAAGCCATCTTAATAATTTTATGCTCATTGAAAAAATCAAGGCAAAGCTTATTGAAAATTCTAGAAAAGAACAAACTATCAAGGTAATTGCGAAAACAAGTCATGGAGCTTATGAAGGATCAGCTCCTAGCGGGGCAAGCACAAGCAGCTATGAAGCCATTGCATTTCCTAAAGGAGTGAAGCATAGTGTTAATTTTATGAATAACATTGTGAATGATAATCTAAAAAAGCTTGAAATCTCTTCTTTTGACGACCTTCAAAAAATAGAGGAAAAAACACCTATTGTTGATGTTGGTGGAGATGGGTTAATTGCATTAGAATCTGTATTGCTGAAGGCATTGAGCAAAGGAAATGTTTGGTATTTTCTGAATAAGGAGGCAAGGCAAGTGCCAAGGCCTGTTGGAAATTGTGTAGGTGGCGGAATGCACATCAAAGGAAAAAAAGCAAGTGATTTTCAGGAGTTTCTTCTTCTATCACTTGATGCTCAGAGTTTTTCCAAAGCTTCCATCATAAACCATGAGCTTTACGGGTTAGTTGGGAAAAAATTGCGTAGCTGGGATGAAACATTCAAAGGAGAGATTACTGATGAAGGAGCATGGGCTCCTAACTTGAGCAATACAGAAATCCTTGATGTGTTAAGCAATGTCTTGGAGAAAGTAAATGCAAGAATTGATTTTCATGTCTGTCTTGGTTTAGATGTTGCTGCTACTAGCTTTTTTGATGGAAAAAAATATTGCTATAAAAACTATTCTTCACAGATAAAAGAAAAAAAATTATCTGAAGATGAGCAGATTGAATTTTTAATAGGGCTTGTGGAAAAATACAACATTACTTACTTAGAAGATCCTCTAGAAGAGAATGATGTTAACGGCTTTAAGCTCTTAAAGAAAAAGATAGGAAAGCGCTGCTTGATCATAGGAGATGATGTTACTGCAACTCAAGAAGAAAGATTAGAGAAGGCAAAGGATGCTTTGAACGCTCTTATCATCAAACCAAATCAGGCTGGCTCTTATATTAGAATGAAAGCTGTTATTGAAAAAGCGAAAAAATATAAGTTAAATTGTATCATGTCTCATAGATCTGGAGAAACTATGGATGATATTATTGCTGATTTAGCTGTCGGCTTTAATTGCGAGTTATTGAAATGCGGTATTTACGGAAAAGAAAGAGAAGCCAAATTAAAAAGAGTAAATGCTATTGAAAATGAGATTAAATATTTAAAGAAAAAGGATTAAATGGCAAAAAGAATTTTTATTGTTCATGGATGGGAAGGAAGTCCTAAAAGTGATTGGTTTCCCTGGCTGAAATTTGAATTAGAGAAAAGGAAATTTATTGCAGAAGTTTTAGCAATGCCAGATAGTGATGCTCCTGTTATGGGCTCTTGGGTAGGTTTTTTAAAGAAAAAGATTAAGAAAGCTGATGAAGAAACATATTTTGTCGGGCATAGCATTGGCTGTCAAGCTATATTAAGATATTTAGAAAGCCTTCCTAAAAATATTAAAGTAGGTGGGTGTGTTTTTGCTGCTGGATGGTTTTCTTTAAAAGGATTAGAAAGCGAAGAAGAATGGGAGATTGCCAAGCCATGGATAGAAACAAAGATTGATTTTGAGAAAGTCAAGAAACATACAAAAAAGTTTGTTGCGATCTTTTCTGATAATGATCCTTGGGTTCCTATTGAGAATAAGAAGGTATTTGTAGATGAATTAAATGCTAAAATCTTTATTGAAAAAGGAAAAGAGCATTTTCATGGTGCTGCTGGTGTTACTGAGCTGCCTATTGTCTTGAAAGAGATATTAAAAATGATAAAGTAAAAGTTATTTTTTACTCAATTTCTGTTTTGTTATTATTTAAAAGTAAAGTCTTAATTCCGAAAGTTTTATAAAGGAAAAATAAGAAAAGAGATGTAAACAATTATGTAGATAAAAAAGGGAGGTGTATTAGATTGGCAAGTGATTTTGCACAAACAGGTACAGTAATTTTAGATCCATTATATACTCTCTGGTTAAGTTTCAGAGATATTTTACCAAGGTTAGTTCTTGCTATTATCATACTAATCATTGGTTATTTCATAGCATTAATTCTAGGACATGCTGTAAGAATAGTTCTTGAAAAGCTTGGATTAGATGCTAAGGTAAGACAGGCACAGATAACAAAAGCAATTGGCCATACCCATATTCCTGCAATATTAGGAGAAGTAACGAAATGGTATATCTTTATTATCTTTCTACAGCAGGCTGTGGCTATTTTGAGTTTAGGCACACTAACTGGTTTATTAGACAACTTTGTGATGTGGGTCCCTAATGTTATCGCAGCTGTATTGATCATCTTGTTTGGGTTTGCAGTAGCTCATATTGTTGAGATCAAGATGACGGAAAACAGCAAACTAAAGGGAGTAGTTGGCGTAGCAAAGATCATTAAAGTAATTTTGTTAGTGATGGTTTTTGTTGTGGCGATAAAGCAGATAGGGATTGAGATTGGCTTATTGGAAAATGCAATCTTGATCTTGCTTGGAGGGTTTGCCTTAGGAGTTGCTTTAGCACTTGGAATCTCTATGGGTCTTGGTTTGAAGGGAGATGCCCACAAGATATTCTTTGACTGGAAGAAGAAACTCTAATTATTTTTCTTTCTTTTTATTTTTCATGACCAAATTAAAAATATTATAGTTGATGTTGATATGATTGGTATATTTTAATATAATTTTGAGTCATTTGCTCTATGCTAAAATTTCTTTGTATATGCTGCCTGCACTCTTCCGGGTTTAATCCTGGAATATTTCTTAAGGCTCCTATTGTTTCTTCTATTATTGTTTCATCGTCTATCTCTTTTCCCTTTTGAGATTCTACTACAAATCCGGTTTTTCCTTCTATGACTAATTCAGGCAAAGCCCCCCTATTTGTCACAATAACTGGAGTTCCACAAGCCATAGACTCAACCGGGACTAATCCAAATGGTTCTTTCCATCTATTCGGCTGAAGTGTTGCGTAGGCGTTTCCATAAAGGATTGCTTTTTGTTTATCATCTACCGGGCCGATAAATAAAATCTCACTCTCATATATTACTTCTTCTCCCGAGGCTATTTGTTCTAATAAAAAGTTTCTGTCTGTTTCATCTCGCACCCGATGAGTAACAAAAGGATTTATCTTTGTTTCAAAAAATTCTTTGTGAAGGTTATGTATCTCACCAGCAACAATCAGTGGTCTTTTTGTCCTTCTTGCAACTTGAACTGCCAAATCAGTTCCTTTTATTCCAGATAATCTTCCTAACCAAAGAAGATAATCTTGTTTTTGAATTTGTAAAGGAAAAAGATCTAAATCAATTCCGTTATAAACAACCCCATCTACTCTTAATCCTATTGAGAACTTTGAATAATTCAATTTCAGTTAGATAACGCTTAAAGTAATTTGGAAATGCTAACAATTAGCTAATAATGATTAAAAATTTTTGGCTCAAAAAATCATTTTGTGAGTTTTGCAAAGTTCTCTATTGCTTCATGCTCTTCTTTGTGTGATTTACTTATTGTTATAAGATAAACTGGAACATTTCTTGACTGAAATTCTCTTAAAGTTTCCAATTTTCTTCTTTGCTCTGCTTCGTCATAATTTTCTATTTTTTCACATTGAGGAGATACAGGGCCGTGAGCTGTCATTATTACTGGAACATCGAATGTGTCCATTCTTTTTTTATATGCTTTAGATAAAAACAAACAATCTCCGGGATGATCGTGGAGCACATCAAAATTGTTATTAGATGCATAGCTCATGCATTTTTCATAATGTAATTCATAAGCTTCTGGAGACTGAATAATCTCTCTTTCATTCCCATTTACGGACCATAAATGTTTTTCTCTCGTTGGTAAAAGCGTTCCATAACCTCCCAAATCTGAATTTCCTGGAGCCCCACTACTGAATTGTGCCCTGCTAAACTTAATCCTTTGTTTAAGTATAATAAAATTCTTTCAGTTCCAGCGTATTTTAATCTAGGAGATATTTCGATATCTAACGGGGCGGAGTGTAATATCTTCATTTTAATTTATTTTTCTTCCAAATTTAGGAATTCTTCCTGATGCTTCAACTATTCTTGACCATACTTCAAGAGTTTGTCTTAAAAGTGTTATTTCCTCCTCGAGAGAGGTTCTTACATCTTGAGCAAACCTTCCTCTATCAAATCTAGAGTAAGCGTGGAATAATGTATTTGCAAATTGAATAAAGTATCCTCTTCTGTCATATGCATCTCCCGCTTTTGTCTGTGTCTTCTGATAAAGTTTTTGCCCTCTGGCGAAAATTTCTTCTATTCTTTCGATAGGTACATTTAATTCTTCATTAAAACTAAGGGTAAGATCTTCTATGCCTGTGTTTAATCTTCTTAATTCATCTTTTAAGACTGCTGAAATTTCTTCGTTCAAATAGTCACTTGCTAAAGATTGCCTATTACTTGAGCTTCTTTTATGTGTTTGCGTTGCATCAACATGAGCAGATGCAATATCTGGTTTTTGAGACCAGATTCTAAACATGTAATCTTCAACTCTTAATGAAGTTGGAATAAATGGAGGGAGTCCTCTCCTGTTATCATACCCAGCTACACCACAATCAAATCTCCAATTTACTTTAGTAACGCATGGTTTGTAGTCGGAAAGAACATAAACTTTTGATAAATCATTCATTGTTACCAACATCGGATCCCTTAAAAATTCATCAACATAATTTTTAGAATCAACATCTGAAGAACCAGTCCTGAATGTTTGTGCTAATTTTATAATTGATGTTGGCGAAACTTCTCCCCTTATTAACGTTAAACTATTAGATGATGGTAAAGCTCCAGGAGTAGTATTATTAGTTAAAAGGTCTGTGCCGCTATCCTGAATCATCTTTCCTCTTTCATAAGTATCTGGCGCTTCAGAAACTGCTTTTCCTAAAACTTCTAAAAAACCAACTAAAATATTGTCCGGAGTTGTTTTATATCTGCTGTCTTTTGGGGTATATCTTCCTCTTGCAATTTCCCCTTCTCTTAGTCCTTTTTGCGGTTCGAATAAAGAAACTGGATACATATCGTCATCCGAACTTACGAAAAGATTTCCTAATGTATATGCTAATGTAAAATTTCTGTTTCCCAATAACTTGGTCTAAACATTTTTTGTAAGAGGGTTGGATCAATTTTAGTCTTTTTTTCTAACATAGACAAAAATTTTCCTTTTTCTAATTCTCCGACGTACCAAACCTCCCCAGAATAATCAATTTCAGCCTCTTTAAGTGATTTTAAAGCTTCTTTTCTACTTTCCTTTCCCTTACTATCATCAAAAACTATTATGGGAATAGAATATCCAAACCCTCCGAAGTTGTCAGAATATCTTTTAACAGTTCTCGCAACTTCTTTGGGTCTATAAGTAGGGATAGTAAAAATAGCCGACTCGCCGTTATTAGTAAAATGAGCTTTAGTTTTTTGAGCTATTATTATCCTTCCTTATGTTTAATTTATTAAAATAATTATTATAGCTCTTTAATACAAAATTATTTAACCTTTTTTATTTTTGTTCTTCTGAAGGGTTTGTAATTGTGATCGCCATTTTATTCCATTTTATCCCTTATTTCCAATAAATTTAAAAAGCTTGAGTTTTTTAGACTTTTATGGCAGAAGAAGGATTTTTAGTTCCTCTAGACGAGTATCTCAAAGTAGGCATTCACATAGGAACTAAGTTTAGAACAAAGTTTATGGCGCCTTTTATTTATAAGATAAGGCCAGATGGATTATCTGTGTTAAATGTACAAGAGATAAATAGAAGATTAGGATTGGCTGCTACTCTCCTTTCTTATTATGCTCCTGAGGATATTATTGTTGTCTGCAGGAGGGAGAATGGCTGGGATGTAGTTAAATTATTTTCTCAGATAACGGGAATAAGGGGTTTTGCAGGACGCTATAATCCGGGAATGCTGACAAATCCTAAACTAGATACCTTTACAGAGGCTAAATTAATCTTTGCTGTTGATCCTTGGCCTGACAAAAACATAGTTTTAGATGCCATACGACTAGGGATTCCTGTCATTGCATTATGCGATACTAACAATGAATCTGGCAATATAGATTTTGCAATTCCATGCAACAATAAAGGGAAAAAAAGTCTGGGATTAGCTTTCTGGATATTAGCTAAAGAATACTTGAAAAAGAGAGGAGTTATTGCAAAAGATAGCGAAATGAAAGCCAGCTTAGAAGCCTTTTGCGAGGAATAGCTATTTCTTTTTCTTAAATGTTTTTGCGCATTGCTGAGAGCAAAAGACATAGGTTTCATTGTTGATTTCTTTTTCGATTGCATTAGCCTCTGTTACTAGGCGTTTGCATTTTGCGCATTTCACTAATTCCTCTTCATCATCATAGCCTTTCATGAAGCCCTCTTCCAAATCATCAATTTCATCGGCTTCCACGGCTTCTTCCAGAAATTCGTCTTCGTAGACATCCTTGTCTTCTTCCATGGTTTTTAGTGTAAAAGAAGAATTTTTAAAGTTTCCTAAAACAAAGAAAATATGCTTTTTTTAATCAGCTTAGGGCTTTATGGCTTAGAAGATATTAGCAATAGAGCGATAAACGCAATGAAGAAGTGTGACGTGCTTTATTTTGAAAGTTATACAAGTTTTTACAGAGGAGATAGCAAAGAATTAAGCGCTTTTATCGGGAAGGATGTTAAGGAAGTGGGAAGGAAAGAGGTAGAAGAAGGGAAGATTGTAGAAGAGGCTAAAAAGGAGAACATAGGCTTATTAGTCATAGGGGATGTCTTTAGCGCTACTACACATATAAGCTTGTATTTAGAGGCTATAAAAGAAAAGGTAAAAATAGAGATTATTCATGGCTCCTCTATCCTGACAGCAGTTGGAGAAACAGGATTAAGCTTATATCGTTTTGGACGTGTTGCTTCAATTCCGTTTAATAGAGATGTGAAGACTCCTTATGAGCTATTGAAGAAGAATCTAAAAAATGAATGTCATACTCTGTTTTTGCTAGACATTGAAGGAAATGTAAGCATCAATGATGCAATCCAGTATTTAGTCAAGCAAGGGATGAATGAAGAGCAGATTTGTGTTGGATGCTGGCAGCTTGGCGGAGATAAGGAGATTAAAGCAGAAAAGGCAAAAGAGCTAATGAAAATAAAAATAGAGAAATTCCCGCAATGCTTGATTGTTCCAGCTAAAAGATTACATTTCATTGAAGAAGAGGCTTTGGCACAATGGAAATTAAAGTAAAGGTAAAAATAAATGCTCCGAAGAATGCAATATTGGGAAACGAAAATGGTGTTTACTTTGTTGCAGTAAAGGAATCCCCTGAGAAAGGAATGGCTAATCAAGCAGTGATTAAGTTACTTTCTAAATATTTTAAGAAACCTGTAAAGATTGTGAGAGGATTCAAGAATAAGAATAAGGTAATAAGAATAGAGGAATAATTTATCTCTCTTGAGAATTTTTTATTGTTTTTTTTCAATCTTTTCTTTTAGTTCTTTAACAAAAGTTTCAAGTTTTATCCCAAAAACAGGCTTCTTTCCTCTTTCGCGCACTGCTAAAGTTTGTGCTTGTTCTTCTTTATCACCAATAGTTATAGTATAAGGAATTTTTTGAAGTTCAGCATCTCGAATCTTGTCATTAACCGTAGTCTGCCTAAAATCACTGTCTATCCTCAAGGAAGGAATCTCTTGAACAATTTTCCTGATTATTTTTTCGGTAGCTTCTTTATTCCTATCTGTAAAATTAATTATTCTTACTTGTATAGGAGAAAGCCATAGGGGGAGCTTTCCTTGAGTGTGTTCTAACAAAATTCCAATGAATCTTTCCAAAGAACCATATATTACTCTATGTATACAAACTGGAGTTTTTTCCTTTCCTTCCCTATCTACATATTTTAAGCCAAATTGTTCTGGAAGATTAAAATCTAATTGGATAGTTCCCATTTGCCACTCTCTTCCCAGGGAATCAGTCATAATAATATCTACCTTCGGACCATAAAAAGCCCCATCATAATTTAGTATTGTAAACTTTTTTCCTGATTTTTTCAAAATAGCTTCGAGCATTTTTTCTGCTTTCTTCCAAATTTTCTCATCTCCCAGGGCTTTTTCTGGTCGCGTTCCCATCCTAAAGGTATACTCTAACCCGAAAACTCCATAGAATTTTTCACAGATTTTAAAGATATTTGCGAATTCGTCATCGACCATGTCCTCTGTTACAAAATTATGAGCATCATCCTGTTGAAAAGCCCTTACTCTCAAAAGTCCATTCAAAACTCCAGAGAGTTCGTAACGATGTAATCGGTCAATATCTGACAATCGCAATGGCAAGTCTTTATAACTCCTAGTTTGTGATTTGAAAATGAGCATTGCATTTGGGCAATTCATTGGTTTGAGACAGTAAGCTTCCTCGCCCATTGGCGCAACGAACATATGCTCCTTATAATAATTCCAATGACCAGAAATTTCATATAACTCCTTTTTATTTACAAGAGGCGTCATTGTTTCCTGATATCCTGCCTTTACGTGTTCCTCTCTCCAAAAACTGATAAGTTCATTATAAATAATCAGTCCATTGGGAAGCCAGTAGGGAGATCCTGGGGAGGATTCATTAAACATAAACAACCCCAATTTTTGGCCAAGAATTCTATGATCATTCTCCTTTAATTTGGAGGTATCAAGTTTTGTTTGAGAAATAGAACCCATTAGTTGCGAACGAGTTCTCTTCAAGGAAGTTTCCTCGGATTTGGTAGTAATCTCTTCTATCCTAATCTCTCTGCTTAATTCGCTTAGAGGATGGCCTTTGCATTTTAATTCAAATGACTTATAATAACCAAAAGGCGCTCTTGTAATTCTGTATTTTTTCTTCAGAAGAGATTCTGCTTCTTTTAAGACATTAAATGCATGCTCTGGCTTAGCTAAATCACTGCTTAAATGAGCATAAGGATATAGGACTATATTTTTAGTTTTTACTTGGTTTGCTATTAAAGTTATTTCTTCTGCGAGCTTGTTAGCAATTTCTTTTAAATCATTTTCGTCTTTTTTTTCTACTGCAGTAAATACAATTAAGCATTCCTTGATCTCATGTTCTTTCTTATCTGTTTCTTCTGCATTTTTAATTGCCTTCTCTCTTACTTGGAATTTAAGGTAATCTGCATGGATAGTAAGAATCTTCATCTTTTTTTCTTTTTCTTCAAGATATTTAAAGGTTTCTTAGGCTTTTTTCATGAAAAGAAAAAAAGTAATTACTTACGATTCTGAAGCTTGGATTATTCTTTTCATCTCGTTCAAGGGATTTTTCCCTTGAAGCTTGAGTGTTTCAACAACACTCAACAAAACC
>Ga0209541_10003542_pt1 | contig 28610 bp, 27 predicted proteins | sample RifCSPlowO2_01_FD_184027 | JGI IMG/M metagenome (GOLD analysis project Ga0209541, IMG submission 184027) | Groundwater microbial communities from Rifle, Colorado - Rifle CSP2_plank lowO2_0.1 (SPAdes) (version 2) | ecosystem: Environmental > Aquatic > Deep subsurface > Groundwater | place... | reverse complement strand
CGACGTAGTCTCCCATCTCGTTTTTGAGTCGTGCTTTGTTGCTTTTAATTTCCTGTCCGGTAAGATATTCCATTGTTTACCCAAATTATATATTATTAAACTGCTCAATCAACATGCTCTCTACCGACCAGCGTTTCACCAACATTCTCCTCTGCCCCGCCTGCAAAGCGGCGGGTTTGCGATCGGAAAACGAAAACTTGGTTTGCGTAAAATGCCACGCCGTTTTTCAGGTCAAAAACGGGATGCTTTTTTTGATTCACAAAGAATTACTCCAACAATACGGGCAGTACAACAAAGAAGTAGCGTCGCCCGTCAACAGATTAAAAACGCTGATTAAAAGGGCGCCGTGGCTTTTCCGATTTCTTACTTACGCCATCGGCAGCATTTCCTATTTCGGCTGGTCGCCAAAAAAAACGCTTAAAAAAATTTACAAAGAGGAGGAGCTGAAAGATAAAATTATTATTAATATCGGCTCGGGAATTAAAGCGATTCATCGGGAGATAATTAACCTTGATATTTTCCCGTTTGAGAACGTTGGTTTGGTAACCGACGCCACCAAACTGCCAATTCAAGATAATTCGGTAGATATGGTAATTACCGAATCCACTTTGGAACACATCCCCGACGCCGAGCTCGCGATTCGGGAAATCTGCCGAGTAGTCAAACCGGGCGGATACGTTTACATCAGCATTCCGTTTTTAATGCCATTCCACGCTTCCCCAAACGATTATGTCCGGCTAACCAACGAAGGAATCAAGCACAAATTCGCGATTTTTGAACCGCAACGAATTGGAATGAACGGCGGACCGGCATCTGCCCTAATTTCACTACTAATGCATTTCCTCGCGCTGCCCTTTTCAATTATTTCAACGAGCTTATATAACTTTATGACTTATATCTTTATGGCAATTCTCTCACCGCTCCGCGTTTTTGACTTGGTATTTTATCTTTTCCCCCGCTCAACCGACGCCGCCGCGATGACTTACTTCATCGGCAAGAAAAAGGAATAGAAGTTACTTTTTAATCTTGTAAATTTCCACTTCTTGGTTTTTGAAAACCAATTCCAGGTTTGGATTTTTGCTTAAATCAATTTGGGTAATCTGCCTTTCCCACGGCCCGTAATAAACATAGTCGGCCTCAATATCCTCCCAATTCGCCGTCACTTTGGGATAACGCGCCAGTAATTCATCAGCTTTCTCTTTGCTGACAAAACGGTAAGTTGTTACGCTCTGCGGCAATCCCCGGTCGTAGTAATAATTGGCATAGTACCCGAAATAGAGATGCGGGATAACCTCAACTGTGTTTAAAAATTCGTTCATATCTTTCGCGGGAGAATCGGCGCAATGTTCCGGCGAGCAGGGCCCATTACTGTAATCAAGCTCCAAGATGCGTTTCAAGAATTCCTGCTTCACATTAAACAGTCTGTATGTAGTCAAAAATCTTTCCTCAAGCAATTTATTAGAAGCGGAGGTGTTAAAACCATACACAAAGTACGGTCGGGTGGAAGTTTCGGTGTACAAATACATTGACGTTATAAAAGACGGGGAAATAATCTTCGGTTCGTTCGGCAAATTTTTATTTATCCAATCCCACGATTCAACAATACTCGGATTAAACGCTCTTGATTCAAAACTTTTTCCATCAATAAATTGCGGCGGCGGGTTTACGAATACCAGCGCGTTGACTATCTTTTTTATGACAAGAAAGGAACTTCCAATAATAAGAACGACCGCAACAACTTTGTAATTTACTTTTTTAAGCAACTCAAAAGCAGCATGAAATACGATAACCGTGAAAAAGGCGCCGATCGTTCTATACCAATGGTCGGCGGCCGGAACAAAGCCGGTCACCACCTGGATATTCCACGCTATAAACATCGCGGCCGTAAAAATCCAATAGAGAACCGCTGTATTTTTTTGTCCGCGCTTGTAAAAAACGAAGTAGACGACGATGGCTAAAAGCGCGTAAAAGACGTAGGCGAGGACTTCGGGCTCGCCGGCAATAAAGAACGGCGCGTGGCTTTTGGTTATGCCGATGCGAAGAGTCAGCTCCTCTCCCGTCGGGGAATTTTTGAAATTAAAATAGTTGACCCAGTAGGGAATCGTAACGAGAGCCAAAACCGCGAATAACACCAGAACGGATTTAAACAAATTCTTGTCGCTTTTGCCTGCCTGCCGATAGGCATGGCCTGCCTGCCGATGAGGCAGGATTTTAAAAAGACTATAAGCGCCGATCAAACCGGCGATAACCACCAAAAACACCCAGTAATGGAAATAAACGTAAAACATCAGACCGATTAAAGAGCCGACTGCCGCCCCCGTTTTCCAGCTGGGTCTTTTCCAAAACAACAACAGGGCGGCAATTGCCGGCAGAAAAACAAGATAAGTCAGCAGGGGGTCCTCGGTGCGACCAAGCGGCAGTTTTGCCATAGGCGTTCGTATCAGAGGAATAAAATAGTTGCCGATGTTATTGAAAAAAAGCGCCAGACTTTCAAAAGCCCGCGGTAAAGCGCGGAAAATCGGCGTCATCACGCCAAGCAGGGCGAAAAAGACCGCATAAATTCTATTTCCGGTTATGACTTTGCCCAGCCAATAAAAAAGCAGAAAAACTATGGGGGACAAAATAAAAGTGGCGAAAAGATACGAAACATTTATGTTGCCGCCGAACAGAGCGATAAATCCCGCCATCAACGCCGGCATAACTTGAATCGGCCCAAACGGCGTCGGCGCGTTGGCATTATCAAGAAACAAATCGCCGGGAGGAAAATGGCCGTCGTAAATTTCCCGAAATCGAGAAATCGTCCCTTGCGCCTCGTCACCGTGGTGCGACAGCTGAATTGCCACGTACGGCTTTCCCAAAGAATGCAACTTGTTCCATATAAGTAGCTCCGGCGCGACATAAAGGACGCCTACCAAAAAAGCTAGTCCAATCAACAACCAAGAAAATTTATTTCTTAAGACGCTCTTTATAGTATTCAATGGTTTTTTTCAATCCGGTCTCCAAATCCACCTCCGGCTTCCAGCCCAACTCCTTTGTAATTTTACTTATGTCGGCAACGAGAGTGTCGGGATCGCCGGGCCGCGCCCCCTTGTCTACAATTTTTAAGTCTTTGCCGATAATCTTTTTAATCGTCATCGCGATATCCAGCATCTTGCGCCCAACGCCGCCGCCAACGTTATAAGCATGGAATCCTTTTAACTTGCTGTTGGCCGCCACGATATTGGCTCGGCAGACGTCATCCACATAAATGTAGTCCTTAACTTGTTGGCCGCCCCAATGAATCCAGACAGTGTCGCCGGTCAATGCCCATTGAATCCAGCTGGGCACGGCGCGCGTTACCGGTTTTTGCTCGTCTCCCGGTCCGTACACGTTGAAGTAGCGCAGGGCTATGGCGCCTATGCCGAAAGAATGGGCGTAGGCGCTTAAAGCCGCCTCAAAAGTATATTTTGAAGCGCCGTAGGGATTTATCGGTTCTTTGGAATCGTCTTCCTGCACCGGATTTCTTTTTGGCTCCCCGTAAATGGAAGATGAAGATGAATAAACTATCTTATTGACCCCTTTTTTGCGCATCGCTTCAAGCAGTCGCACGCCGTTCATAAGATTATTTCTGAACGCCTCTTCGGGTTTTTCCAAAGAAATTGAGATGATTCCCAAAGCCGCCAAATGAAACACTACGTCTTTTTTATCCAACAATTTTTCAACCAATTCGCGATCGCCGACATCACCCACAACCAACTTTGCCCGGGGATCTATTTCACTACGGCCGCTTGAGGAAAGGTCGTCAATAACCACGACCTCATGGCCGCCGTCGCATAAATGCTTAACCAAATTGGAGCCAATAAATCCTGCTCCGCCAGTAACTAATGCTCTCATAGTCGTTATTATAATGACTTAAGATATTTTTTGAAAGCCGGACCCAACTCCGGATGTTTGGCGCTAAAATACGAGGATGCTTGGAGCAATCCGATTTTTGAACCGCCGTCAAAATGATGGCCGCGAAAAACCCAGCCCAAAAGTTGTCCGCCGCCAGCAATGTAAAATTTCAGGGCGTCTATTACCGTTGGCTCCTGCCTGCCGGCAGGCATGGCCTTGCCTTGGGGCATACTTTTTTTCATCAGCTTAATGTATCTAAAAATGGTCGGCGGCAAAACATAGTCGGCAATCGCACCCAGGCTAGACGGCGCGTTTTTAGGAGACGGTTTTTCAACGACGTCTTTGATATTCCATATATCATTTGCCAATTTGGCGCCGGAAATTACGCCGTATTGGGAAATTTGCTTGACGCTAATTTCGCGCAATATCGCAACGGGCCGGTGATAATGTCTGAATATCTTAATCAGCGATAGAAAGGGCGGTATTTTGGCATCTATAATATCGTCGCAGGCGGCAACGATAAAATGACTTTTGCCGACAAATTTTTCCGCCGCCAGCACGGAATCGGCAAACCCCTTGGACTTTTTTTCAACAATAATAAATTTATAATCGCGCCATTCGCCTTGTTTGTTCTGATAATCAATGTAGCGCCTTATGTCCTGGAATTTCGGATTTATAATCACGACAAAGCGCCTAATCCCGCCGGCAGCAATTTGATCAACGATATAATGAATCAGCGGCCGATCGGCGATTGGCATCATCGGTTTTGATTGGTGAAGAGTCAGCGGTAAAAGTCTGGCGCCAAAACCGGCTGCGGCAATTACCGCCGTATCAATTTTAAACTTGTTTGGTCCGGCCATAAACTTTGCGCCACAAATAAAAAGTGTCTTTCAAAAAACGCCAGATAATAACCGGCCTGACGAAAGCAAAAAACCTTCCGCCCCGCGGCCCAATCTCGGCATCGCCGCCGCTGCCTTTCGTCCGCGAATAGTGATTTACCGGCACTTCGCCGATTTTATAACCGTTTTGGAGCGCGCTTACGTATATTTCGGTGTTGATTACCCCTTGCGTCAGATTCGGTAAAAAATTGACCTTCTTTATAACCTCACGCTTATAAAGTTTAAACGCGCAATTAACATCCTTAACCTTAAGTCCCCGAAGGCCAAAAAGCAGGCGCATAACCCGATTGTAAAGCCACGACATCCACAACCGCATCAAAGGGTCGTTGCGTTTTATTTTATGGCCGGTTACGATGTCATACTTTTCAATGAGCGGCAGCAGCTTGTCCAGTTCCTTGATATCAAACTGGTGGTCGCCGTCGGTGTAAAAAATAAGTTCCTTGGAGGCGTTTAAAAATCCAGTGCGTAAACTGCCAGCATACCCAGTGTTAACATCTTTAGTTACCAAACGGAGTTGCGGAATGCTTTTGGCCAGCTCCAAAGTTATGGCATTGGTGCGGTCGGTGCTCGCGCAGCTGATTACCAAAATTTCGTAATCCTTAAAACGCGGCTTGAGATATTCGTTCGCCTCCAGTACAACGTCACGAATATTCTCCTCTTCATTGTAGGCGGGAAAAAAAACCGAAATACTCTTATTAAATGTCATTGTGCTCATCATAGATTTTTTTGTACGCCCGGGCAACTTTCTCCCAGCTCATCTCTCTGGCAAATTTTATTGATTCCTCGGAAAAAGATTTTTTAAGACTCTGGTCGGATAATATTTTTGTAATGACCTCTGCCGCTTTCTTATAATCGCCGACGGAAACCAATAAACCGTTTTTTCCATCACGAACGGCATCCTCGGCGCTCGTTCCTTTGGTGGCAATAACCGGCAAACCCGCCGCCGCCGCTTCCAAAAACACCAACCCAAACCCCTCAATGTCCTTGTTAAAATCTTGGGGCAACAAAATGAAAAGCTCGGCGCTCTTGTATAGCGCCGCCAAATCTTCATCGGAAATTCTACCTCGCCCGCCAAACCATTGCTCGTCATAAGACAAAAATTTTACCCGATCTCCCACGCCGAGATTTTCGGCAACTTTTTTCAGACGCTTGTATTCCCGGTTGTCAGGGTAATTATCGGTACCAAAAATGGCATAAGTAATTTTCGGATATTGGCCCGCTATTTCCGCGAATGCCCGAATTGAATATTCAAAACCCTTCCGTTCCTTCAAAAACCCCGTACTTAAAATATAGGGTTTAAGATTTTGAAATTTATCATTTAAGGGAAATTGGAAATTTGCAAGACTGACTCCATGATTAATCACAGTGATATCTAAACCTGGCAAGAATTTTAGTATCTCCTTCTTAGTGTTGTTACTGACGGCAACCACCTTATCAGCCTTGCGGTATGCCCACTTCATAATTGGCCTGCGCCAAAAATTATAAAGCGGCCTAATCGCGCCGCTGCCGATGGCAGTAATTATCACTTTCTTGCGCAACCCCAGAGACGCCAAAACCGCCACCACGCCGTAGGGCCAGGCATCCAAGGCATGAATAACATCGTACCTTTTAAACACTTTCCTGATTGCGGGAATGGCGGCAAAAAGCTTGAATTTGTTCCCATAAATTATCGGGGCGTCCAGCGGATGGCCGCTCGGCTCGGTGGTCAGTACCGCGCATTCAAGGCCGGGAGTCAGATTTTTTAGTTCGCGAATAAGAGCGAGGGCGAACCGCCCCGCCCCCGTGTATTCCTTAAGACTGCGATTTAAAAATATGACTCGCATAACTTAGTTATTATATAATTAAACATCAGCCAATGAATATAAGTTTGCTGGCAAGGAAAATTTACCGCCTGGTAAAAAGCGGCTCCGCCAAGGCGAAAGATTACAAAAATTACGCCCGTTATCTGGCGGACGCGCCCGCCTCTTATTCAACGGCCCTTTTTAATTTGACCGTTGACCTTGAATTGGCCTGGTCACGAGCCAGAAAGAATGACGGCGCCACAACCTTAGCGGAATCCCTACGAAGGGGACGCCTTGCCAGAAAAAATTTTCCGGCGCTTCTCTCCTTGCTGGATTCTTACGGCATACCGGCAACTTTTGCCATAGTTGGGCACGTTGCTTTGGATAATTGTTCCGACCACAACCAGCCGCCAAAATTTCACCCCGACTGGATAAATGGCGATTGGTACGATATTGATCCGAAATCGGACGATAATTATTACGGGTTAGACCTCGTAAAAGAATTGCTAAAGGGGCCGGGACACGAAATTGCCAGCCACAGTTTTTCGCACGTGGATTTCAGCGATGAATTTACCGGCGCCGATGTTGCCGCCTTTGAAATAGCCGAGTCCAGAAGAGTTATTGAAAAACTGGGCGCGCCGCTTGATACTTTTGTTTTCCCAAATAATCGCCCCGCCTTCGTTGATATTTTGGCCAAAAATAATTTTACAATTTACCGAAACAGTAAAAACGGCAAAATAGCGCGGGATCAGTACGGCTGTTGGCAATTCCCCGTGGGAATTTGGATTTCGCCGAATGCCTTTGGCTCAAAAGAAGCCATAAAACTCGTCAAAACGGCCATTCAGAAACAACAACTGGTAAATTTTTGGTTTCACTTACATGAGTTCGCCGGCGAAAAACAGCTCCGGGAATTCTTTGAACCAGTGCTACGCTTCGTAAGCGAGAGCGCTCGGCAAGGCCTGATTCGGCCGGATACTATGCGCGGCATTGTAAAAGCAATCCGATAAAAATTACCATGGAAAACGCCAAAGAATACTACGATAAAACCAGTCGGGAATATGTCCAGAAATGGCAAGATATGGATCGGCAATCAACATTCAACGCTTCTTTTTATTTCCGGAAAAAAATTATGGAGACCGTCCTGGAAATGGCGCGGGTGGAGAAAAATGACCGAGTAGTTGAGCTGGGCTGCGGCACGGGACTGGTGTTACGCGAACTTCTTAAAAAAACCGGCCGGGTTTTCGGCACTGACATTTCCCCTGAAATGCTAAAGCGGGTGCAAGATTCCACCTTGAAAGATAAGAAAGTGGTAATTGCGGAAAATTTTCTTGAGGCGGATGCGCGACATCGCGATGCCGAAGTCCTGCTGATGCCCAACGGCATTTCAAAGCTTGACCTGCCTAAAAATTATTTTGACAAGATGCTTAGCGTGGAGGTTTTGAGATACGTTGACGATTTGGAAAACGCTTTGTGCAATGTCGCCGCTGTAATGAAAATGGATTCGCGATACATTTTCACGATTACAAATTTTTGGAGCTCCAGCTTGTTCCCCGTCAAATTTTCCATCCGGAAAATTCTGGGATTGGTAAAGCCGCAAAAGGAATTATTGCAATATTTCGTCACCGAACGGTCAATTCGGCGATATTTAAAAAACGCGGGGCTGGAAGTCGTGGAATTTCGGAAGATGGGACTGCTATTTGCCAAGCCGTTGATAAAGAAATTCATAAAAAATCAGGCGGCAGCGGAAAAAATTTACAAACTTGATAAAGCATTGAGCGGGAAGCCGATTTTGGGCAAGTTTGCCGATACTTTTGTCGTTGCTGTAAAAAAATCGGCAAGTCTGTAGAATATAAGTATGGGAATAATTTTAACGGCGATGGCGGCGGGGCTACTCACGACTGCCAATTCGTGCGATTTTAATCGCGACTTATTTTTCGGCGTGCGTGGCGATGACGTAAAATGCCTGCAAGAGTATCTTGGAGTTATCGACACCGGATTTTTCGGCAATCTGACTAAAAGCGCCGTATCGCGCTGGCAAACCGATAATGGCATTACGCCGACGGCGGGGTATTTTGGTCCCATATCGCGGAAAAAATATCAGCAATTTGCTTCTGCCGTCACGGTCCCCACCGAAATTAACGTGCCTACAACAGTTCCTCCTATTGTCGCACCGGAACCAGCGCCCGTTCAACCAACCGCGACCATTAAAACGGGTTCCGGAATAGTGGCTAATAATGGCCTCATAGATACCGGCGCCGGCAAGATTTTCTATAACGGCTCGGGCCTGGACAATCGCGGTTTTCTTTACCCGCAAGATTCCGAAATACTCGTAGGCAATCTATCAACGGATGAGGATTATTCCACTTGCGATAATGTCAAAGCTTATAGCTACGGAGGCATAGCGAATGTCTGCCAATTCACCAACCCCAATCAATCCACATTTACTTTACTTTCCAAAAACGGAGTGCGATTTTACGACAAAACCGCCTTCAAGGGCCAATATGCCTATGCCTGCGGTAATGGCGTTTTATTATTCAAACAAGGCGGCCTCTACGGCGCTTTGGATTTTGATAAGATTGACTCGGAAAACAATCTTCAATACCACTATTGGCTGGACCAATCGGGAGGTACAAATTTCGGAAGTCTTTGCCCATCCCAAGCAAATATCGGCAAACTTACTTCCCTTCTCGCCAACTTAAAATCGGTTCTTGAGAAATTAAAAGAAGTGACGAGGCCGCACTAGCCCCGATACCATTCAATCGTCTTTAGCAATCCTTCGTTAAGCTCTATCTTAGGAGAAAAATTAATAAGCTTTTTCATTTTTGAACCATCGGCATGCCGATATCGGATTTCGCCCGCCACACGCGGCGCCACGTGAATCGGCTTTAAGTTTTTGTCTACAATCGCCACAACGCTCTCTGCAAGCTCTTCAATGGTGCAGGGCTTACCCCTAACAATATTGATAACTTCGCCGTTGGTTTTAGACGACATTAAAGACCTTATAACTGCCTCAACGTTGTCGTCAACATAAACAAAATCTCTTGTCTGCAAACCATCGCCAAATACGGTGGGGCGCTTGCCTGCCAGGGCCTGCATAATAAATTTTCCAACCACAAAACCCTCGCTACTCGCGTCTTGCCTGGGCCCATATACATTAAAAAATCTTAACGCCACTCCGGGCGAACCAATGGAGTTATAAACCTTCACAAATTCTTCGCCGACAGCTTTTACGACACCGTAAGTAGTTTTTGGGTTTAATGGATCGTCCTCACGATTGGGCATTTTTATCGGCTCGCCATAAACTTCCGAGGAAGAGGCAAACACGGTTTTTTTGACGCCATATTTTTTAGCGAGAGCGAAGAAATTCGCGATTCCATAAAGATCGTTAAGAACAATCAATGGTTTTTTTTGAGTCCTATCCACGCCCACTACCGCGGCGTATTGAAACGCGTAATCCGGTCGGAAAGATTTAAAGATTAACCCCAACGCTTTTGCATCATTGACATCTCCTTTAATAAATTTGAACCGGCTATTTTTTAGCGCATCGTTTAGATTGGAGCGTTTCCCCGTGGAAAGATCGTCCAAAACAACAACTTTAGCGCCTTTTTTGAGTAGGCTGTCCACTAAATGTGAACCCAAAAAACCGGCCCCGCCGGTTACTAAAATCTTTTTTCCTTGAAGTTTACGATCCTTCATACAATCTTTTCTGCACGCTTGGCAATTTGGTTTCCGCGAGAATTTTGGCTATTTTTTCTCCGGCATCTCCATTTCCATAAATAGACTCCGTGGGATAATTCCCATGCTCTAATTGTTTTAATACTGCTTGCCTAATTTCATTCTTGCTGTATCCGGCATGGATAACATTTTTCCCGTGTTCTCTGCCCTTTTGACGAGTGCCGATATTCACCGTCGGCAAACCGAAATAACAAGATTCGCGTATGCCGCTTGAAGAATTCCCCACCAAGCACTTGGCTTTACGAAGTAGATTTACAAAAAGTTTATGCGGGGTGTGGCCCAAAATAGTAAATTGTTCGTTTGGGTTAGCGAGCCGAAAAAGACGAATGCCGCGGCTAACGTCACCGCTACCGGCATCAATATTCGGCCAGAGCATAAAGATTTGCATACCAAGGCCTTTAATTCCTTCAAGAGTTTCTTGCGCTTGATTAATGCCGCTACCGTATTCTGTCGTGACCGGATGCTGAATAACCATCATGTACGGCTTGCTGGGGTCAAAATCGGCTTGAGGGTCTTTAAATAAGGCCCTAACCTCGCGCCTCATCTCTTCGGTGGACATTTCCGGCGAATCAAGCAGGGCATCAGTTGCCGGACAGCCAACATCAAAAACATACCTAGGATCCTCACCCATTCGGACAATGCGTTCCTTGGCTTGAGACGTTGCCGGAAAATGAATGTGTGAAAGTTTGGTCATTGCGTGACGCAGACTCTCATCAATCGTACCCGTAACTTCCCCGCCTTGAATATGGGCAGTGGGGATATTCATAGTGGCGGACGCGATCGCCGAGGCAAAATTTTCATATCTATCCACCAAAGCAATAACAATGTCCGGTTTTAAATTATTAAAACAGGTGGCGAATTCCAAAACACCGAGCCCCACCGACTTCGCCATAGAAACCGGGTCACTGCCGTGAAGCTCCATAGGAATTCTCGCCGCAATCGGAAACCCGTCTTTTTCTATTTCTTTCACGGTAAAACCGTAATGATCAAGAAGGTGGGAACCGGCAACAACTAACTGCAACTCCAAATCCGGACGTTTTTGTATGGCGGAAAGGACCGATTTTACTCGGCTGTAATCCGCGCGGTTTGCTGTAATAACTGCAATTTTTCTCATATTTCTATATCCTCCCATTGAATAATTGACCCCGCTGGGATAGAGCGCTTGGTCTTTTTACCGATAATTTTATGATACTCCTTAGAACGTATGCCCGTCCCTGGACGCTTGCTGGTAATCATACTGCGATTTAGCATCTCACCAGCCGCGATATCGCGAACGGCAACCACCGATCTTTTCGCCCAAATCCAAACTGGTTTTTCCTGGTCAAAAACCGCTCGCTCTTTGTCAAAAGCCTCCTCTGCGGCGCGAACCGTTTGAATGAGATTTTTTAAGGCCTTTGAGTCAAGAGAAAAGTTGGAATCGGCGTCCGGAGCGTTGCGATCCAGAGTAAAATGCTTTTCCACGAAAGCCGCTCCCGCTCCGATTGCTCCCCAAATCGTTTCCTCTTGGGAAATCTTTTTTCCGGAAGAATCTTCCACGCCTTCCGGAGGAGTATGGTCGGAAAGGCCGACGGGAACGCCAAACCGGTTCCGCATCTCTCTTATAACTCCCAAGTGAAGCTGTGAGGTTTTCTTTGGAGGATACGCCGAAATACAGTGCGCTAGAGAAAAAGACGTGCCTGATTTCTTCATAACATCAACGGTTAGGCCGATTTCTTCCCAGGTGGACATACCGGTGGAAATCACCATTGGCTTGCTCATTTTGGCGGCTTCTTCTATAAAAGGCATGTCCTCTGTTTCGCCAGATCCAATTTTAAAAGCACTCACGCCCATATCGCGAAGAAGCTCGGCGGCTTTTAAAGAAAAAGGTGTGCAGAAATATTGGATGCCGATGGTTTTGCAATACTCCATCAGTTGGGCGTGCTCGTCCGGCTTTAAAAGATTTTTTTCAATAAATCCATAAAGCGAACCCCAATTTTTAAACATTGAACTGGAAGTCTCCTCCATGCCCTTTTTCACCATTTCTTCTTCCGGCAAATGCAGTTGGAATTTGATAATACTGGCGCCCGCTTCTTTTGCGCTGTGGGCTATTTCTTTGGCGGCCGCCAAACTGCCGCGATGATTATCGCCTCCCTCTGGTACTATAAGGCAGGGCTTGCCCTCGCCGATTGATACCGACCCGAGAGAAATAGTTTGATTTTCTTTGTTCATTACGTAAAAATATTATACATTTTTTAACTGGCTCATCAAGAAATTTCCGACCCTTTCTCCGGACTTTTCATCTAGCTTCCAACAAAATTCCTCATTAATATTTTTTCTATTTTCCATATCTAGCGACGGATTGTTCAAATAATCCTTAACATATTTAACCAATTCACCCATATTGTCAGCAAGCTTCACACCCCCAGTGTTTAAAAGATAGCGCTGATGGTCAAAATCATAATATCGCCGCAAGCTTTTCCAATAAGGCCTTTGATCACCGTCAAATCCTATAAAAACCACCGGCTTACCCAAAGTGGCCGCGTCAATTGCAAGGGTTGATGCAACGGCCACAACCACATCGCTGTGATATAAAAGATCCGCTAAGTGGGCATCATCTTTTGGAGCTAAGTCGGCTGTCATAAAATTTATATGCTGTGGTGGGGCGTCTATGGCAATTTTGCCCGGAATTGGCCTTGTATCTCCTAAATTAATTCCACCTACCATATAAAGTCTTAAAATTAATTGCGAATCATCCAAATTACGAAGTTCCTTTACGGCCTGAAGCGAAACCGGATTGTGTTCCGTATAAAGATCGCTTGGCGGAGCAAAAAAAATAGTTTTTTTATTAGGGTCAAGGTTAAGTTTTCTGAAAAGGTCCGCGCGCGATGTCCGCAGTCGCGCAACATATTTATCGTAATGAGGAATTCCGGAAATAAAAATATTTTCTGCTGGAATATCGTTATAACGAATGGCCTCCTCTTTGACTTTCGGAGTATTAACGATAAGTTTGTCAGGAATAATCCGGTTTAATCCGTGAGACGTTATGTTGTCCCACGAACGAACCATGGCAACGATTTTGATTCTTCTTGCTCGCGCTCCTCGCATCACCTGGACGTCATGTTCGTTAAAAATATCGGTAGCAAAAACCAAATCCGGTTGATATTTTTCAAAATATGCCGCGTAACGATTTTTGGGCAAAATTTTAAAATCAAGATAACGAAGCGCGCGCCTAAATATTTTGAAATTGCCAAGTTTTGCCAAAATCCAATGGAAAAACGCTTGTAGCGGATAACCGGCGCCAAACCGCTCCGCAATACGATAAACTCTACGCGTTTTTGTGTCGGAAGAGTTGAGAAAAAGCGAGAAAAAGAAGCGTTCCAAACGGGACGCTGACTCGCTGGTCCAGGCAAAAGTCTTCATCCTGGTATTTTTCAAATTCAAACCCTCTACGATGACATTCTTTTTGTTCCCAAGAAAATATTGCTGATAATTTTCCTTTTTTTCCTGGGGTGCCAAAATAACTATTCTATTATTTTGATCTTTGCCCAATATATCTAAAATACTGGTTGAAAGGATGTTTCTGGCACTCAAACCAAAAAACGAAGTAATGAAAATGGTTCTCTGCATATGCTACTAAGTAAGTAATCGGTGTTAATAAAACTCGGGTATTGTCTTAAAGGTTACATATTATTATACTATCCGATATAGCAACGCAATAATGAAATATTACACAGCCGACGAACTTAAAACCACCAATAAAGAAGGGGCGCACGAAATTCTAGACGAGTGCGATGCGCAGCTTGTGAAATTTCATTTTGGCATTGAGGCTTTCAAGAACTGGCATAAAAAATTATTCAACGGTAACAAACAGGTAAAAGTTCTGGACCTCGGAACCGGTAGCGGCGGGTTTGCGCGCCAATTAGCCGACATGGACTGCGCCGGCAACCTTTACGGCACAGACATAGATGACTACCGCAAAAACGAAATTAAGCCGCTTTATAGGGAATTCAAAGCGGCAGATTTGAGCTGGGATTCAATTCCGTGGCCAGATAATACTTTTGACATCGTAACTGCCTGGTGCGTTCTTCCGCATTTGGAAAATCCTTTTTATTGCGTCCGCGAAGTCAACCGGGTCTTGAAAAATAACGGCCTTTTTATTTTCTCGGTGCTTCATATTGCTTCTAAATCTTCGGCTGACTATTTCCGAAAAAATAGGAGCTTTCCGCACTATCGCCCCACTAATAATCACATTGCTTTATTCCCCGACGCAGTCGTAAAAAGCGCTATCTTGAAGAATTTTGAATTGGTGGACACCGAATACGCCGTAAGGCCAAAAATTTTTCAGGGGAGTATTAAAAACAAAATCCGGGCAATTGTTTATGCATTAATTAATAAGTACTGGCCGGCGGCTGGTAAGGCATTGCGACGCCGCTGGGCTTATGACGCTATTTATACGATCAGGAAAAAATTATAAATAAATGAGGTATCTTAGCCCTGACGAAGTTAAAGGCAATGACGAGGTGCGTGAATGCGTATCTGCCCATATTTCGCAATCCATCAAGCATAATTTTCCTCTTCAGATTCTCCCCAAATACCAACCGGACAAAAACGCTAAAATTTTGGACGCTGGAACTGCCAGCGGCGCATTCCTTCAACAATTAAACGAAGCGGGCTATCGCAACTTGTACGGTTTAGATTTGGAAAATTATATGTCCGTCAAAGTTCCGCTTAAAGATTTCAAAACGGCGGATTTTAACACCGATATTCTTCCATTCGCCGATAACAGCTTTGACGTAATCACCGCCTGGTGCGTAATCGCGCACCTGGAAAATCCTTATCATTTTTTAAGAGAAACACACAGGATTCTTAAAAGTGGGGGGCTTCTTATTGTGACGCTACCTCACGTTGGGTCGGATTCTGAAAGATCTTTTTTCCGAAAAAATGGGGAGTTTATCGCCTACAAACCTAATAATAATCATATAACGATATGGACCTCATCGCTTGTGAAGAAAACGACATCAAAATATTTTGACTTTGTGAAAGAAGAATTTTTGCTGAAAAATAAAATTTTCAAAGGTTTTAGGGGGAAGCTCCGGAAATTGTATTCCAGACTAAACCCATCCATTGCCCGCCGGTGGGGATCCAAGATTGCTTACATTTTGAAAAATAAAAAAGAACCCAGTTAAGGGTTCTGTTCGGCAAGAGTGCGGTAAATTTTACTTACGTGAATCTTGCTCAAAATCCGGGAAATACCCACAACGTCGCCGCCGTATACGCCAAGCGCGCCTTCAATAATTTTCTTCTGCTCGTCGGTGTGAAAGAAAGAAACTTCCACGCCCTCGGGCTTATCAAAACCGTCGGGCAGTGACTTGAAATCTAAACGCTCCAACGCCACAAAGTCATAGTGGAAAGCGGCGGTAAACACACTAGCCGTATTAAACAAGTCTAGCTTCTTCAGTTCGCTATACTGCCGCAACTCTCTTAAATAGCTACTGTACTTCGCAAGCACCTCAGGGAGTCTGTTTTTCAACAGCGCTTTGGAGCAATTATATGCCACTCCGATAACTTCTTTAATCACGTTGCGTAGGGCTAAAGCCTTGTATCCAAAAATTAGGTTTTTACCACATTCTCCGGAGACGTACTTTTCAATCACCCCCTCTCGCTTCACAAAGCTCTCCAAATCTTCTCGGGAAGGCCACAGCTCATCGCGTGTTTCTTCGTAGAATTGACGATAGAGCTGTTTCAGCGCTTCTGGAAAAAGATGACGCTGATTATGAATGTGTAACAGCCAATCAAAAGCGGAAATATTAAAGAGATTCAGAAATTCAACCAGTTCGGACGCAACGCTGTCATTGTAAAAGATTTCCACAGTAAGGTGGAAAAGCCGACACTCAAGATAATCCTCAAAGGACATATCCTTGGTGGCCACACACACCTCTTCAATCTCGGCGCTTATAACCGGAGCTTCGCTGCCAAATTGATAAGTCCCGAAGCAACGCGGCAATACCCGATAGCGAGCCGTCATTGCGTACTGGCTTCGGGTGGCGCGGGATGACATCTCGGTGCCAGCCAACAACATTAGCGTGTAGAGCCGAACCCAATTAAATTTTGCGTTCACTACGGTTTCAATTGTCTTAAAGTGGGTTTCCCTGCTTTCTCCCGGCAGAGGAAGGATTATTTCGGAGTAGGTGTTACTGCCCAATTCCCTAGCCTTGATAGCCAAGTTCATAAGTTGGTCTGCGGAAATATTTTTCCTTTTGATGTTAGCCAACACGCTGTTGGTCAACGACTGAACGGATCCTGCCAGTCTTAGCGCCTTGTTCACGGTCTTTGCGACTCTCAAAACTCGTTCTTCTTGGTTCTTGCCAGTGCTGGTGTGAAGATATTCCGGCCAGCCATACTGTTTTTGCACTTTCGCAATCGCCTCGGCAACATCTTCATCCTCTCTATACATTCCAAAATTTGAATCAGCGATGTGCAGGTCAACAATGTTGGGATGCTTCCGCTGGGCAATGTAACAAAATTCATCGTAAACCAGAGAAGTTGAACGTCTGCTAATCTTGTTATAGTACATCAACCCTTCTGTGCAGAAAGTGCAGGAAAACGGACAGCCGCGGCTTGTCTGAATAATCGGTACCAGTTTGTCATCAAAAAAATCGTCCAATTCGCCGCTAAGATACGGCGACGGCACATCATTCAGGTTTTTTATTCTCTCAACGGGCGGGCCAACAACCAGCTTGCCGTCCAGGAGATAGTGACAGCCCCCAGGCCTCACCAGCTTGACAGTGTTAACATCAAAATTGTTGTCCGCCAAACACTGAAGAAGTCCAGCAAACGCCACCTCACCCTCTTTGAATACGCAAAAATCAATTAGAGGGTGCTCCTCCAAGAAACGCTGCTGTTCTTGAGCGTCGGTAGAATAATTCGGACCGCCAACGATCAAAATTAAACCGGGATTCCTCTTTTTGATACGCGCAGCCACGTTGTAACTCAAATCTAAATTCCATGCGTAATTACTGAAGCAGGCAATATCGGGAGTCTTATCCAGAACTGCCGCAATAAGCTTCTCCGGATATTTGAACAATGTAAATTCAAATATTGTTGGGTCCTTAAGTCGCGATTTCGCGTAAGTAACCAAACCCCCAACTGCTGAAGGCATAGTATTAGAGGCAATGGTTTGCGACGTATGAGTCAAGTCGCTTACATAGACACTGACAGCCATATCCACCTCTTTTCCTTTCGGTTATATCAAAAAACTATGCTCATGGTTACATTGTGCTCGGCTACAAGTCAAGGAAATCGGCGCAGCTTATTTTGATTTAAAAAAGTTGTCGTACTCGCCCATTGAGAGCAATAAATCGTCATTGCCGAGTGACACTCTGCGGCTATCGTAGAATACCCCATACCGAAAGCCTGCATCTCTTAAAATGTCTACCGAGTGATTATCGCAGTCCCCAAACGGATAAGAAAACGCCTCTACTTTGTCATTTATTATATTCTCAACAATATCCCTTGCCTTGATGATATCATCTTTCTGTTCCATGGGAGTCATGAATTTTAAAGAATTATGGTGATAGCCATGGACGCCGATGCCCATCCCCGCTTTATGCATTTCTTTCAATTGCTCCGGTTGCATAAAAAATCTTTTACAAAACTCTTTTTCGTCCTTAACTATTTCGCTGAACAACGAATCGGCAAAGCCCTCTTTTATGCCCAATGGCAATTCGGCAATGATTTGCTTGAGATTGGCGGTAATAACATCGTCTTTAAGCCGAAACTCGGTATTAATTCTGTGGTCGGTAGGCACCTTAAAATTCGGAAATGAGGCGCCGAACCCCTCTTTAATGTAATCCTCTAAACTATTGGCAATTCTTTTACGGTCCGTTACCGAAAACACTACATGCATCTTTATCGTAACCGGAGCTTTGCCATCAAACACCGAAGCTATCGGGAAAAAAAACGCCGAAATTCCGCGCGCCATTAACTCCGGAAAGGCATTTTCGTAGTGATCGGCAATACCATCATCAAAAACAATACTGCAATATTTCTCCATGTCTTTCTTTTCTTTTTTGCACGCCACTAGTTCGTCAAGGCGTACAATTTGATAATGATTTTTTAGAAAATCTAAATGCCCCCGAAACGCATCGCGACTATATCCCGGCAATTTAAAAACGTCGTTTTTGTTGTCCCTTATATAGTGGTAATCAATGATTGGCATTGCGAATCATTATATCCACCAGCGCATTTTTCTCGTCAACTACCGGAACAACGTTAACTTCCCAGTGTTCAAGAAAAAATTTTTCTGGATTCTTCAAGGTCTCGGTATCTCGGCTGGGTATAGTAATAGCGTTATAATTCAAAGCTTGGCTTACTGGCGTAGTCTGCATAACAGCTCCCTTCAACAAAGCTCGTCTTATCATTCCATCGGTAACAACACCGACAACGTGCAACTTATCGTCAACAGCCACCGCCGAACCTCTATGATTTGCCGTTATAACCTCCATCGCCTCCTGCAGCGAAGAGCTGGCTTGAACTATGTAACTGGAATTTTTAAAATCGTTTGCCTGTTTCATATTGGTTTAATAAGTTAAACGCTTTACTAACAATTTGTCATTGATCGCCATTTTTGCCAAGATGTCCAAAATCCTCTTTGATGACTTGCCGTCGCCGTACAAGCTCACGGCTTTATCAGCCTGCTTCTTAAAAGCCGGAGAAATGGCTCTCCGGATCGCCGACTTAATTTCATCCGCATCATGAGCGACGTTGATAACGTTGTTGCTCTGCATCCTTCCCCTTTGACGATTGCCAATATTGACTACCGGCAGCTTGAAAAGCGGCGCCTCAATTATTCCCGAAGATGAGTTGCCAACCAAAACCGAAGCCGTCTTCATTAGGCCGGCATAGTCGGCACGGGTAACATTTTCAAAAACTTTCGTCTTGGGAGTGCGGTATTTCAAAATAGTTGATCTGATTGTATTACTGCCGGCATCAGAATTATTCAAAATGATGACGGTTTGGTAACCAAGTTCGGCTATCGCCTTCATCGTTTCGGTCATCTGCTTTTCGGCATGCTCGCATTCTTCCGTTACTGAGTGCTGAACCAACAAAATAGACGGCTCATTTTTTTTGAGACCGTATTGTTTTTGTATCTTCTCTCGTGGACTAATCAGGCCGGCGGTTAATTCATCCAGCTGCGGCGCACCGACATTAAATACCCTGAACGGCTCCTCTCCCATTTTTAGGACTCTCTGGGTGGCATCTTCGTTTGAACTAAAATGAATGTTGGCTAGTTTTGTTATGGCGTGCCTGACTACGCCATCAATATTGCCCGACAGTTCGCCAGCTTGGATATGAACCACAGGGATGTACATATGAGCGCCCACAATGGCCGCGATAAATTGTTCTCCGCGGTCACCGGCAACAAGTATAAAGTCGGGGTTTATTCGCTCAATAACAGCGGGGAATTCCATCATGGCGATGCCAAGGGATTTCACCATAGTCAACCGGCTATAACCGTCCAAAGTATTATAAACAATCCCTCCGATTTTTAATCCGTCCTTTTTCATTTCTTCAATACTCAAACCGAATGTATTCAAGGGGTGCATATTGCAAACCACTAATTCATAATCAAAATCTTTTCTCTTCTCAATCTCCCTGATAATGGGACGAAAATAACCGTATTCGCCCCGGGAACCGGCTACAACAAGTATTTTTTTGGTTTTCTTCGCTGTGGAAATGGGCATTGGTTATAACACTATGCTAAATCTGACCATTGTAAAATCGCGCTCTTTGGCAAATTGCGCTTGACTGTCTTTCCTATAATCTTACCCGAATACAGCGGATCAAGATATTTCGCGGGAATGCCCCTACCGGGACGAGCCGGCCGAACATTATCCAGGGTTATTTTCTCGCCCGCCTTTATGTTTCGATCTGCGACCACGCTGTGAAAAGCCCAATCCCGAACCACATACTCCTCTTTGGAAATTATTTTGCCATTTTCCAAGGCAGCCTCTATTTTCCGTATGCCACTGACTAAATCTTTTAACATAAGCGGCTCAAGAGAAATAAAATGATCGGGTCCCTTTTGCTTGCGAGATAATGTAAAATGCTTTTCAACGGCCCTTGCTCCCAAAGCAACGGCCGCGTAAGCGGTGTAATTATCCATGGTGTGATCCGATTGACCCGTCAAGACTCCGAATTCTTTCCGCATCTTCGGTATCAACCCAAGATTTATATGCTCGTATTTTGGCGGATACTCCGAAGTGCAATTCATAAGCACGAAATTGGATCCTTCGTCCTTGTGAATTTTTACGGTTTCGGCAATTTCTTTCCAAGTGCTCATTCCCGTAGAAATGATTATTGGCTTTCCGGTTTTCGCGGAGATTTTGGCCAATTTTCGTTGCATCGGTAAATTGGTTAGCTCGCCAGAGCCAGTCTTGAAAGCTTTGACGCCCAGTTTATTTAAAACATCAACTGCCGCTGGGCAAAAAGGGGTGCAAAGATACTCAATGCCTAATTTCTCGCAATAATTCATTATCTCTTTGTGCATTTTCGGCGTAAAGAGATTGCGCTTCAGAATATTGTAAAGCGGCCCGTCCCACATTTGGATAGAGTCGGGGACCATTTCCACGTCCGGCAAATGAAGTTGGAATTTAGCAATATCGGCACCCGCCTTTTTTGCCTCTTCAACAAGTTTCTTGGCAGTTTTAATACTGCCATTGTGCGAATCAGCTATTTCGGCAATTATAACAGCCGGCTCATTCTCTCCTATTTTTAGTTTTCCAAATTTTATTTGTTTAATAATTTTAGCCATAAACAAACCGTATACTTACAACTAAAGCGGGGCGGGGTGCGTTTCTATCTATTTAGGCACGACAAAATGGCATCCACGAGCCTCCTACTAGACTTCCCATCTAATTTCCAGCAGTAATTGTCAACGATATTTTTTCTCCCCTCGTTGTCCAGCTTAGGATTGGCAATGTATTGACGGGTATATTCAACGAGTTGATTGAGATTTTCCGCCAATCTCACCCCGCCGGTTTCGCGCATCTTCTTTAAATACTCCATATCGTGAAACCGGCGCAAACTTTCATAATAAGGCTTGAGTGCTATATCAAAACCGATAAATATAGACGGCCTATTAAAAACCGCCGCGTCTATTGTCAGCGTGGAAATATGAGATATCACCACATCGCTGTGATACAACAAATCTGCCAAATACGCGTCTTTGTCCGTAACGGTTATGTCGGCGTGAATGGGGTCTCTGACTTTATCCGGAGCGTCTATTACAATTTTATTGGGGACGGACTGTAGATCGCCTATATTTGATTTTCCCATCATGTGTAATCGCACCACCACCTGCAAATCTAGAAACTCCAGCGCTTTTACGATCGCGGGGGCTATAGGATCGTAAGTGTAAGTTATAATAGGCGGCGAAATTAGTACCATTTTCTTATTTGGATCGAGGTCAAGTTTTTTGAACAATTCGACGCGCGAAGCACGCCGTTCGGTAACATAACGATCGTAGTGGGGAACTCCTACAACATAAATATCGTTGGGTTTTATGTCGCAATATTTTATGGCTTCGTTTTTAATTACCGGGCTGTTAACTACCGTCTTGTCTGGAACTATTCGGTTAAGCCCCTTGCTGTTAATATTATCCCACGACCGCACCATGCCCAGCACGAATATTCCGCGCGACCGCGCCTCTCTCATTAAATAAACATCCTGGTCACGAAATATGTCGGTTGTAAAAATGAGGTCAGGTTTATATTTCTCAAAATATTCTTTGTAGAGGTTTTTCGGCGCCAACATATAATCCAGCCATCGCACTAATTGTCTAAATGCTTTTAAACGCCCTAGTTTTGATAACAACCATAGCAAGGCAGCGTGCAAGTACTTCCCCTTTCTCCGAAAACTGGCCCTTTCCATGCGCCAGCAATGGACGTCAGATGAAAATGCAAATATGGTGCCTAAAAACTTATCAATTTTTGACCTTCCTCGTATATTCCTAACACCCTCCACGATAATTTTATCTGACGGAAAAAGCTTTTTATATAATTCCTTCTTCTCCGGAGGAAGAAAAATAACAATCCGTAAATTTGGTTCCTGCTGGAAAATATCCAGCATACCAGTTGACAAAAGATTGCGGCCGATAAAACCGTAAAAAGAAGTTATAAAGATGGTTTTCTGTTGAGCTTGCATGATTTTTTGCAATTATTACGCGGGGCCACGGCCGAATTTCAAAAATTTTAGAAAGTGGGAAAATACCCTTCCGGCAAAATCTTTATCAAAACGGTCAAGCTTAAAAAGATCCTTGATTTTTAGTCTAAATGAAGGATATTTTTTAACAAGTCGCGTGTAAAGAAACCAAAAACGTTCTATGTGCCGCGCTAGATACACCAATCCTATTCCGGTTATGCCGAACAACGGCATAAAAACAGCCGAACCCGCAAAAAGAATTGCCAACTCGGGGAAAAGCCGCGCCGCCACAATGCCATATTCTCGCAAAGCTCCCAAAGTCTTAAAAATCACTTTCACCGCTCCGTAAATTGGAAGGACGGCGGCCATCGCCAAAAAGACGGGGATTGCGGGGTAGTATTTAGGGAAAATCAACATGATCGCCGGCGGCACAATCAAAAAGCTCGTAATTAAAAATAAACTGCCGATCCAAATAGTGTACTTGACTACTTTTTTGAAAATAAAACTTAACCCCCCTAAGTCGTCGGCTTTTAATGCTAGAATCGGTACAAGGGCAGCCATCGGTATAAAATCTTGGGCCAAATTAACCATATTAATGGCCAATGAATAAAAGGCGACGCCTTCCGTACCTACAAAAAACCGCACCAACCACGGCGTGGCATCGTTTAGCACCTCCTTTAAACCAAAAATCAATGCGACTCGGGGGCCCTGCGTTTTTACCATTTTTATCATTAAATTCTCTGCGCGGGCCTTAATATTTCCAAATACCTTTGGGTAAATTTTAACGAGTACTATTATAGCGAATATTAATGTGCTGGTAGCCTCCGCCACAACGTGGGCGATGACCACATTTGTAATAGAAAGTTCGGACCACGTCAGAAATGACAATACAATGCCTAATTTCATAAATTCTCTCAACGCCGAAAGGCCTCGTTGCGCAAAAGAAACAATAGAATCCAAAAATATTGACGAGAGTGATTGTATAGCGTTGATTATAAGCAAAATGCTGGCCCATCTTATTAGTGAAACGATATCTTTATCATAAAAATCGGCAATCAAACGAGCGCCCAAAAACACCGCTACCGTCACGATAATTCCTATCCCTAATTTAAAAACAACGTTCTCCAGAAACAGCCTCTTGGCAAAATCCCGCTTGCCGACGTTAAAGTAACGGCGCATATCAATGGCCACCAAACCATCAAAAAATTTTACGCTGAAACCGCGTAAAATTGAAATAAACGACAGAACCAACTGGTAAAAACCGAAGCTGAAAATACTTAAGGAACTGATAATAAAGTAGGAATTAGCAAGAGAGAAAATTTTTCCAAGGCCATCAAAAACACGCTTGGAAACCTCTGCCTTAACAAGATAGTGGACGAGGGATTCCTTCCGCCCCTCCGGTTCTAATATCATCAGATTCCTCTCTGCTCTTTTAATAACTGCTCCATTTTCGCCAAATCTTTTGGCTCATCAATATCAACGACTATGGATGGGTCCGTTACAACACCTCCGACGGGACCGGCAAAGACGGCTTTCGTACCGCGTTTAATGTTTCTAACCCAAGTCACATCCACCGCCCCGTTAGCCCAGTAGACTTTTGGTAATTTTTGTCGAGGGACATCATTACCCCATTTCTCAAAATGAGCCGCGGGGACAAAACCCGGTAAAAGCGCTGACAGCTCGGCAGTATTCCCCTTTTTTGTCCACGTACGATACGGATGAGCGGGCGCCTGCGAAATGGTCCTAACTAAGCTATACGAGTTATTTTTAGTAAATTTAATAACCTTATCAATAAGATCACCGGGGCGAAAAGGCGACGTGGGGCGTAAAATAACGACGATTTCCGGCCGCCAGCCGCGATGCTTCTCCAGCCACGCAAGCGCGTGCTGTTGATATTCAATTTCTGCTGAAAATTTTCGGGCGGTGTGTTTTGGACGCAAAAACGGAACATCGGCGCCGCATTTTTTGGCCACTTCGGCAATTTTTGGACTATCGGTACAAACAATGAAAGCGTCCAAAAGCTTTGATTTCTTCGCCGCGCAGATTGTGTAATAAATGAGTGGCTTTCCGGCAACGTTGGCAATATTTTTCAACTTAATGCTAGTTGAACCGCCCCTGGCCGGAATAATACCAAGAATTTTAACTGTTTTTTTCATCGCATTATATAGCTATATAACTCTAGGAGGGGATTTTTAGTTACCCCCGCCCAACTTTTCCACGAGACGCTTTATAAGCGTGCCTAAATCATGACGGCCGAGAACGTAATTTCTCAAGCTGGCTCCGATTTTTCGCGATTCTTGCTCCGGCAATGCTATGGCAATCTCCAATGCCTTGGCCAGGTCATCGGGGTCTTTTTCGCGAAATCGGAACGATTCCGGTAAAATATCGCTAACCGCTTTGTTTGAGGCGACCACCAATGATTCGCAGGCCATTGCCTCAATAATAGTTTTATCAAATGAACCGGTCGGGGTCATATTAACTGAAATCGCATTGGCGTTATAAAGTTCCGGCGTCTTGTAGTTCGGAACTCCGTTCGTAAACATTACTTTCCCTTTTTTAACAAGCGGCTCCGCTTGTTTTTTTATTGAATCCGCGTAGGCAATTTCACTTTCTTTGCTGGGCTCACCGGCGATGGTTAAAACGAAATCAACGCCCCGTTTTTCCAAAATAAAGGCGGCGCCAATAAGAATCTCTATATACTTAATCGGGGAAATGCGGCCAAGATATAAAATTGAAGTGGGCTTTCTGTGAATTTCGGGAATGCGGCGAAATAATCCGGTATCAATACCAACTGGCATTTGTTCCGCCTTTTTATAGCGCGCGGCAAACGCAAACGGGGAGGTGTGCAAAACCTTGTCGGCAAGCGCAATGGCAATTCGCGCCTTCAAATCGCCCATCGGGTGGTTATACCAGAGGATGGGCTTTTTACCGAAAATTTTCCAGAAAAGCCCGCCCAAGACCATATATTCCGGATTCATGTGCACCAAAACACGGTCGTAATCATGCCGCAGCTTCCAAAGATAGCGGCAGAAACGAACCACGTATTTTATTTTTTTGAAAATTGAGAAATTAAAAATTGATTGAAAATTGAAAATTGCCTGCCTGCCGGCGAGGCAGGGAAATTGAAAATTATCTTCCTTTCCAAGAGAATAAATATGGACATTGTCCGGCAATTCCACCCGACCGCGGTAAAGACAAATGACCGATATTTTCTCAACGCGTTTCGCCAACTCTTCAATCCATCTATGATAGACTCCGAGAATATCGTCGTCTTTATCTACTTTTTGGGTTATAAATAATAGTTTCATAACACCAAGCGCGTTATTTCACGCAGTATATGTAATAACCGGCGGTGGTGGTTCTTTGTTCCGTTTTGAAAAATTTGTCTAGTAAGTAGGCAATGGGTTCCCAAATCGGCCTCAATCTCACCTGAAAAGGCATGAAGAAGCCCATCGCCCGGAAAAATCCGCCGTGTTTTTTTATCTCCACGTGAGAAAATTTTTTGAAAAGATGAGCTAAGCCCTCATCGGTAAATCGGAAATAGTCGCTATAGACGCCGCGGCGCGCGTGATACGGATAGATAAAATGAGTGTACAGGAGCAACTTCCCCCCCGGTTTTAATACCCGATAAACTTCTTCGGCCGCTTTTTTCGGATCGTGCAGGTGCTCAAAAACCGAAATGGACAGGATCGCCCCAACGGTGGAATCCTGAAACGGTAGGCCGTGAGCGTCTCCGACGACATCCGGACCGTATTCGGGCGCGCTATCCATGGTTAGATATTTCTTCCCCGCGAAAAGATCCCTATATTTTGCAAGGCGTTTTTGAAAAGGATGCCCGCCGCCAACATCAACGATGTAGTTTTCCTTGGCAAGTTCCTTTATTTTTTCTTCAAAAAATCGGTCGTAATCGTAAGTCATTCAAGTAGTAGAATTATCCATTATTTTGTTTAGAGCGGCAACCAGAGCGACCTTATCGCCAACCGGTACAACTTCCCCGGCCGCAACTCCAACGTCGGTCATTAAAACCGGCAAACCCGCCGCCTGGGCCTCAATAACCGTCCGGCCATAACCTTCATAGTTGGAAGTCAACAAGAAAAGATCGGCAGTTTTGTAATAAGAAACCAGATCGTCAGTCCACTGCTCAATCACCACGTTGTTCCTTAATTCCTGCCTGCCGGCAGGCACGGCATAATTCTTAATTCGTAATTCCAGGTTCTCGCGCTCTGGTCCATCGCCGACAATCAACAAAAGCGGATTCTTAATTCCTGATTCCTGATTCATAATTCCCGCAAATACCTCTATGGCCAAGCCAATATTTTTCTCCCGCGTCAGCCGCGAAGCCATTAAAATAATAAAATCGTGATTGGGATATTTTTTGCGCAGGTCAGTTTTGATCGGCGAACGTGTTATTTTTTCGGTGTCAATAAAAATTGGCCGTAATTCAATTCTGGATTCGGGATAACCAATCTGCGAAACCACCGACTTTTTGATCCTCTCGCTAACCACTCGTAAACGGTCGGCTCTTTTAATTAAAAATCTCGCTAACAAAACCCGAATTTTGTTTTTCAATGATTCCCTAAAAAAATAAGGGCTCAGAAAATCCGTGTGGGCCTGAAGTTCCAATGGTATTTTTTTTCGCCGGCTCAGCAGATAACCCACAAGGCCGGTTTCAAAGGGATCCTGCGCGGTAATGACTGAATCATGAATCATGAATTTTGAATTATGAATAATTTTCTTGCCGATTCTATACATATCTAATAGAGATTTTGCGGGATGGATGTGCAGGTTATCACAGTCCCTCGATTCAGCTCGGGAGTCGATGTTTTTGGAGAAAACAACAATGTACAATTCTTCAGCCAAATGGGCGTATTCTTTCATTCGGGAAAAAACCTCGGAGTTCCCGTCTAAGATTTTATGATCCCGTGATAGCATTAGAATTTCTAATTTTTTATTCGTGTCATTCGTGTTCATTTGTGTATTTGTGTTATTTTATTTTTCCAGCACAAAAAAATAATGATACGGATTTAGGGTCGGGCTTAATTCCCGAATAATTCGGAAATTATCAGATAAAATCTTCCGCACCTTTCGCAACGAGTATTTTGAAGAATCTATCTCCCAGTAATGCTGGCCCGAAGTTTCAATCCCACCGAATTTCATAGGCCAGCGCAATATAAAACCAAGAAACGGCTTCTTAAACAAAGTACGGATGCCCGGAAAGCGAAAAACAAATTCAAAAAATGTGGACTTGTAGGGTACGGAGATGATAACGCGGCGCGAAGCAACCCTTCGCAACTCCGCAAGCGCTTTGGGGAAATCTTCAAACGGTATGTGCTCTAAAATCTCAAAAGCCGTTACAATATCAAAACTGCTATCCTTAAACGGCAAAGAACGCACGTCGGCCACGACATCCGGGGCAAGGTTTTTATCAAAATCGCAGGTTGTTATGTTGTATCCCAGTTTTTTAATGTAGTCCGAAAAAAATCCACTGCCCTTACCTACTTCCAAAATCTTAACGCCGCCCGTATCGCGCCCAACAGCCTCCCGCACCAAATCAACTTGATAAAAATAGGAAATAAAACGATTTAAGCTATCGTAATCCTTTTTGAAATAGTGTTCTTTGTTAACTTGCATATTATTTAAACGCGGCCAATTAAGCTTACCAGGCTATCAACTGTTCGGTCTATTGAGAAGCGTTGGGATTTTTCTTTGGCATTTTTCACGATCATCTCCCGAAATTCGTCATTGTCCGAAATCTTTTTGACTGCCGCCAAAATCTGCTCTTTATTGTTCGGTTCAATTAAGATGCCTTCTTTGCCATTTTCAACAATTTCCGCCAAATTGCCGATATTGGTTGCAATCACCGGAACGCCGGCGGCCATTGCCTCCACCACCTGGAAGGAAAAGCTTTCAAATTCGGTATTGAGAACAAAAATGGACGCTTGATTCAAATACTCCAGCAATCGCTCTCTCGGCACTGCCCCCACAAGCTTCACTCTTTCCCCTAATTCCTGCCTGCCGGCAGGCACGGCATAATTCCTGATTCTTGATTCAAGGTTTTGGTATTCCGGTCCGTCACCGACAATAACCAGTTTCCAATCCGGTAAATCTTTCATAATCTCAATCAAAACGCCAAACCCCTTCC
>Ga0209541_10003541_pt1 | contig 28612 bp, 33 predicted proteins | sample RifCSPlowO2_01_FD_184027 | JGI IMG/M metagenome (GOLD analysis project Ga0209541, IMG submission 184027) | Groundwater microbial communities from Rifle, Colorado - Rifle CSP2_plank lowO2_0.1 (SPAdes) (version 2) | ecosystem: Environmental > Aquatic > Deep subsurface > Groundwater | place... | reverse complement strand
CTCCCCCCGCAAAAAAGCGGACGCGAATATCGGACGTCTAATACTTTTTATTGAAGATTGAAATTCAGAATAATATAAAAAGGGAGCTTCTATAATTACAGCCCCTTATTTTGTGTTAAGGCGGGAATCTTTTTCCCGATATAATTAATAAACTCTAAATTTTTAACGTACTCTTTCGCTATTTGATCTATGAGCTCTTCGTATTTTCTTCCAATATTCCCCGGCGCGCCAATAGCGATATGGATCAATTCGTGAATCAAAGTTAATTTTACGAGAGCATCTTCCCCGCAAGGACTCACCATTATTTGCCTTAATGACCACCAGACATTGCCCGCACCTTCTTTCCAGCTAAAATCGTATACAATTTTAAAGCCCTGTTCCGCCACCCAATTTATAAATTTTTCATCTAATGGAAACCGACGAAATTGTTCTTCCAATGTCCCAAACCAAGAACCTAATCTATACCTTCCTTCGTGATAAATAGGAATATCAGACATTAATAACCCTCCTTTTATTCAATGAACCAATTTATTTTAACAAATCCCAGAATAAAAACAATGCTTAAATAATTTAAAATAAAACTGATTGGAGATAGAGCTTCAACAAAAAATGCCGCCGGCCTATTGCTTAACCTGGTTAAGCAACCCAATTTAAATAAAAAAGCCGCCTGCTGGATTAATAATGGATATCCGATTTCCATTATTTTAGATTTCCAAGCCCGCCTGAGCGGTAAACAAAAAACCATCCCGAGCGGGATGATTTCTTGTCCTAAATAAACCTTCTTTTGAACGCTTACTTGGGGGAGAGGAAGAAGGGAGGAGAGGTTTCTTGTTCTGCCTTATGCTTTGCGTTTGCAAAGGAAGTACAATTAACCCTTTAGGGAGATATACTCCAACCTTGCCTTCTTCCTTTTCGGTGAGATTTACTTAAGCTGGCTCATCTGTTGTTCGAAGATTTCTCTGAGAATTGACTCTACGAATTCGTAGGCCTCTTCGATCGTGAGCTTTATCTCGACAAACTCTTTTTCTCTCAGAGTATTACCGAGGTTTCGTTTTATGTTATCGAGGTCACGAAACGAAGTATCACGACGAATTCGGTTCTTCAGAGTCGCGTAAGCAATCTCCAGTTTCCGCTCTTTCGTCAACGCCATCTTTCTCACCTCCTTTCTTCCAGAATTTATATCTTAACATCTTTCGATGGAATTTTAGAAAGAGATTATAAAGAACTTTACTATATCTATAAGATAGCATAATATATCATATTTGTCAAGGTATTGTGGTAATGTATACAGACATATTGCGCTAAAGGCTATGTTGAAGTAAGTAGCTTGTTGAAGAATGACTTCAACGAAGCTTCAGGCGATGAGGGTGCGACCCTCATCTTCAACTTCGCTTTTTCTATGAAAAAGCTCGTTAACAAAAAAGCCGTCGGCCTGGCGGCCGACGTTCGATGCCTAACGTGCCGAACAAAAAAATTAACCCCTTTTAGCGTTTATTGCAAGCAAGTTTTCTAACTCAACAACCCTATTTTCTAACTTCTCGAACTCTGTCCGATAAACCACACCCTCTAGCCGCTTGATAATTATTTGGTCGTTTTTATCTAATCTTTCTATGCTTTTATCTAACTTGCCCAATTTCTGATTAACCTCACTAAATTCTTTCTGAACCATCTGCGCTAAACCATCGATTGTGATATTTTTATTTCTCATACTTTAATTATAGAAAGAGGCATAATTGAAGTCAAGTCTGTTGAAGCTCTGTCGAAGAATGACTTCAACATGGGTTGCTTAACCTGGTTAAGCAACCCAACTTCAACAAAAAAGCCGTCGGCCTGGCGGCCGACGACCTTTTTCTATAGAATAATTCTACTCTCTGAACTTGTCTCTCACCCCTTTCAATAAATCCCCTGCCACGTCTTTTCCACCTAAGCCGAAGGCAATACCCGCGGCAATAACCAACATTGCCACGATTCCGGTGAACAGGGTTTCAACAAAAGCCCTGGCAATCCCCAGCTGGGCCAGAATAGCCAATATGGCAAAAGCCCAAATTGACCATTTGACGATGGCGCTGACGGTTCTGCCATAACCCACCTTTATTTTTTCCACTGATACACGAATTATCTTTTCGGTAATGTCGGTCACAATGACGGTGACTACGAAGATCAAAGCCGCCACTACGACATTAGGAAGATAATTTAAAACATTTTTCAGGAACCCGGCAAACTCGGCAAACCCCAATATCTCCACCGCCACCGTTAAAAACACTATGACTAAAACCCATTTGACGATGGCGCCGAGAAAGGCCGAGGTATCAACCTTAATGTCGGCTTTGGCTAAGGCCTCGTCCCAGTTTCCTTTTTCAAAAATCTGGTTAAACTTTATTCTTTTCAGGATTTCCGTCACTAATTTTCCCACGCCCACGGAGACAATCCAGCCGATAACAAACACGACGATCGCCCCGATAAGCGAAGGAACGAAGTTTAAAAATCCCTCCCACAATCTTTGCAGGGCCTGGATAATTAATATAGACCAATCTTGTACCATATGAGTATAATGCGAATGATACGAATTTTTATTCGAATGTTACGAATTATTCGTAGTATTCGGGTGTTTATTCGTAGAATTCGGATTATGTTATATTTTCGACCTTTACTCTATTTCCAAACTATTAAATCATTATATCAGCCCGTCAACCCCGTTAGAAGCCTCAAGCTGTGGATAACTTTATTGAGAAATCTCTAAAAAAATTTATTCAAGCTTCTAACGGGGTCAATAACACGAGTACCGCGAAGCGGGACGAAGTGTGAAGATGAGGCAACGCCTCATCGCCAACAAAAAGCCCCGCCTGTGGATAACTGGGCGGGGTCAACGAAAATAATATCAAATAAGTTGATTATTTTTCTAAATTCCGTACATTTTTTGAAGGCCAATAATATCTGGCTGTTCAAGAGTTCTTTTTTTGGTCTCGCCATTAGTAGAGTAACCAAACATCGTCACTTCTGAACAGCTTGAGCTGTAAATATCGCCCAAACCAATTCCGTGGCCCGACTCATGGGCAGCGATATTTTGCAAATCCATCTTGGCTGGATCGGCATTACCCCAGGCAAAATCGGTATCAAACATTACGTCGTATTCAATTATCTGTCTTCCTTTGCCGCCAATTGGTACTCCGCTCCAAACAACGGTAACGGCAATTACTCCGGATTGAGGATAATTCCCCATAGAATATTCGTTAAGACCGTCGGGGTAGTCGCCGTCCCAATTAGCGGTGGTAGCTAAAGAATAATTATCGCTAAAGAGTTCCCTGGATGTGGCCGCATCCCAAGTCTCATTGCCTGCAAAAACCGCCCCCGAAACAATTGCTTCAACTTCCGGATTCACTACGTAGCTTACCGGTAATGACTTCCACTTAACGCCCAATAGTTTATAGCAGCTCGGCGCTTTGGCGTTGGCAACTACTTTACCGTTGGCGTAGTGAATAAAGACAATTCTCTCTAATGTCCCGGGTTCCAAATCTAAAACCGGAGATTTGTTTATTGCAACATCCGGGACTAATGCTTGAGCAACCGCTATTCCAATAAAAATAGAGAATAGCCCGACTAAACTTACTAAACCAAATTTTTTCATGTTTCAATATCTTCTTTTTTTATATCATACCCAAAAGCCGTGTCAATGGGCGAAGCTCCACGAAACGGAGCGAAACGAAAGATGAGAGCCACTGCTCTCATCGCACGCGAAGGGCGAAGATGAGATTTATCTCATCGCCTAAAATAGTGGACTATTCTTAAATTAGCTCGCTAGTAAAATCTTAACAGATTTTATTTACCCCGTACAGAACTTCGTTCTTGTTCGGCGCCTTCGGCGGCAAATTCTTTTTAGTCCTTTAGTAAAAAGAAAGACTCCGAACGGAACTTCCGCAAGGAGCTTTATTGTAACATCAGTCTAAAAATGACAATCTCACCGGCCTAATCTTAAGAGGATCAACTTGCGTTAGCAGGACCAACGGTTTGCCACCCTTGACTTTATCTCGACTCCACCTCAAAAATGCCAAGGCATTTCGTATAACGTCTTCCGCGGAGGCAACCCTTAGCTCTTTTTTGAGCTTTTCTAATTCCTCCCATGCTTCTGGAGAAAAGTTAATGCTTACTTCCGTTTTTTCTGCCATTTCTACTTTCTTTCCCTCCTTTTCTATTTTGTAAATTTGCTTCTAATATTAAAATTATAGTAAAAAAACCTATTTGTCAATAAATATCTATGAAAAATTTTGTTTTATCCTCCTTCGCATAAAGCTTCGGAAGGACAAGTAAAATGTGGTTAGAGACGACTATATTTTGGACCTAGGCAGAATCGAACTGCCGTTCCTACATTGCAAATGTAGTGTTCTACCATTAAACTATAGGCCCCGATGTGGGCGCGCGTGGACTCGGACCACGGACCTCGTCATTATCAGTGACGCGCTCTAACCAGCTGAGCTACGCGCCCGTATTAATATTTATAACAAAAATTCCGATAAAGTCAAAACAAAACCCCAACCCAAAATAATCCCTCGCTATTGCTCGGGATGATTTTTTGAGAAAAATCAGTTTCTTAGAGTTGCTCCGAAGGTCTTTGTTCTAGGTACCAAGACCAACACCTTAGCGTTGAAGACAGAATTCTCAGCCTTCAACTCTAGACGACACTCCTTACTAAAAGTAAGTAAAAATTAAATGATCCACGAGCAGCTTCCGCTACCCGTGCCTTGTTACGACTTAGTCCCTCTTACTGAGCCCAGCTTAGCGGCCATTGCTGGCTGCTTCAGCTGTTCCCAGCTCGCTTGACTTGACGGGCGGTATCGGGGTCAAAAAGTAACTTCTTGCCCCACACCACCGGGCGAACGGTTTTCCCGTACCCTGGCGGTTTCCGCCGAATAATGTTTTTTCCCGAGAGAACGAATGATGTCCCTCGTTTTTACTATCTCCTTAAAACCTTTATCTGTTAAATGCTCCTTTTTAAGATACATCATAACAATTTTCCGGAATAATTTATAAACTTTTGCTTTCTTAGCTTGAGGAGGATACTTGTCCAGAAAAGGAAAAAGAAATTTTTCCATATCTCTAGCCCCTGTAATCTTGTATTTTACATGGGGATACCATCCATAGCGATCGTATGCGCAGTCATAAATTTTTCCGCAACCAAGAGTAACGACGATTCGTTCAAGCACTTCCCTGTCATCGGCGCGAAGTTCTATTTCAAACTCCGGCCTTATCTGAACACCGCGACGGTATTCAGTATTCTTTCCTATGCTTATCGAAAAAGATCCTTCTCCGTCGATAAATCCGGTTACATAATAAGGAGGTAATAATTTTCGGCGAATTTGTTCCTTCCCGATCGGTGCCTTTAATTTCAAATTCCTTTGAAAAGGTTTCCGACCGGTACTACGAACTCTGCTGACTTCTTGTGATTGCATAAAAATAAAATCTCTTTTATCTTTTATCCTGAGGTTAGCTGTCCTCAATATGATTATAGCTAACTCCAGAAACAATCGCAAGATCTCACTAGGTCACTAAGTAAACTTTCTTTTTCATCTCGATATCCCGTATATCTAACAAAATATGTTCAAAGATGGCTTCTCCATGTACTCGTAGGATCGCCATTTTGCCAGACCTATAACGAATATTCAAGCTGAAAAATGTTAATTTCGCCCTTCGGTTAAAACCTCGCGGTTCTAACCTGCGATTTCGCTTCAGGGAATCTTTGATTTCCCCGGTTGGATTTCAACCAACTAATTTAAGTAGCTGCTAGTCACCCGAGTACAAGGCTCAGGAACGTATTCACCGTGACGTAGCTGATTCACGGTTACTAGCGATTCCGGCTTCATGAGGTCGAGTTGCAGACCTCAATCTGAACTGGGGGACCGTTTGGTGGGATTAGCTTCGCCTTGCGGTTTCGCATCCCATTGTCGGCCCCATTGTACCACGTGTGCGGCCCAGAGTATCAAAGGGTCACGCTGACTTGGCGTCATCCTCACCTTCCTCCCACTTATCGCGGGCAGTTTCCTGTGACAAATAAAACACAGGATAAGGGTTACGCATGTTACCCCATTTAAGGGAGCGTCTCAAGATACATGCTGACGACAGCCGTGCAACACCTGGGTTAGTGTCCTTGTGAGAAGCCCCGTATTTCTACGGAGTTTCACTAACTTGTCAAACCCTGGTAAGGTTCCTCGCTTGTTGTCGAATTAAGCCACATGGTCCACCGCTTGTGTGAGCCCCCGTCTATTCCTTTGAGTTTTAGCCTTGCGGCCGTACTTCCCAGGCGGGACACTTAACGCGTTAGCTTCGCCGCTTGAAGGGTCGACACTTCAAGTAGCCAGTGTCCATTGTTTAGGGCGTGGTATACAAGGGTATCTACATTTTTGTTACTATTGCCTCTTGCAACGGTTAAGACATTTCTGCCTAACTCTTTACATTACTGCAAAGATCGGACTATATCATCACCTTGCTAAAATTGAGTATTTAGACAAGGGCTCGGCGTGTAGTCTCTACGGGGCTATAGGAAATTTATATATAAAACTAGGTAAAAGATACTTTTTCACAATTCGGTATAATTTTTTGATTTCTCTTTTTGGAAAATATAGTATCCATTTTCCTTTATTTCTTCTTAACGATGTTTCTATCCCAAAATTCTTTCTGATGGCTTGACTTAAACGCCTTACTTCATTCTTTTTAAAAGAATGAGTCTGGATTGTCATTCCAAACGTATCATTTGCGCCATCATCCATTAAGAACACCGCTAAAGATAAAGGATGGTAAAATATCTGGTCGATTTCAAGAGGAATAATTTTGCGGGAATTTTTGTAAAATATTTCTCTGTATTCGTTGAACACGGGATGAGTAAGAGTCACGAATTGAATAAATTCATACTCTTTCTCGTTTACTTTCTGCTCAAAATAATTTAGCGGCATTAATACGATATTTTGGAAAACATCGTACTTCCACTCAATTAATTTTCGCTGATTTCTTGCGTGTTTAACAAATAATCGATAGTTTATTCCTCGCTTAGCCAAGCTTCCATCGCCAAGTAAAGTACCAACTAATACTAATTTTTGTCTCTCTGATAATTTGAATTTTGACTTTTTTAGTACACCTTTTACGTTCATTAATTTCCTAAGCTTCCCTCGGTATTGTCCTCTACTATAAGAGGAGTTTCACCGAAATAGCCAAGTTTTCTCATTTCTTTAGAAAAAATGAGGGACTAATACTTCTATTATACCACAATGGGTATCTAAAAGTTAATCCTTTTTTATGCCCACGCTTTCGTCCATCAGCGTCAGGGTTATCCCAGCTGAATGCCTTCGCTTTTGGTGTTCCGGTCGATATCAACGGATTTCACCCCTACACCGACCGTTCCATCAGCCCCTAACACCCTCGAGTCCGTCAGTTTTTTCCGCGGTTTCAAGGTTGAGCCCTGAAAATTTGACAGAAAACTTTACGGACCGCCTACGGACCCTTTACGCCCAATAAATCCGGATAACGCTTGGGGGTTCTGTATTACCGCTGCTGCTGGCACAGAATTTGCACCCCCTTATTCGCCATTTACCTTCACCCCGTTAGAAATCTGGCTGAAAAATAATTTTATTCATAAAATTATTTTTCTCTGTCACAAAATACGATATTCTAATCAATGATCGTATTCAGCAATGACAGTTTTTAAAAATTAACCAAATTTCTAACGGGGTTATTCAATGGCAAAAGAAGTTTACAATCCGAAGACCTTCTTCCTTCACGCGGCGTCGCTCGATCAGGGTTTCCCCCATTGTCGAATATTCTCGACTGCTGCCTCCCGTAGGAGTATGGGCCATATCTCAGTCCCATTGTTGGGGATCAAGCTCTCACTTCCCCTACCCGTCATAGCCTTGGTGAGCCATTACCTCACCAACTAGCTGATAGGCCGCAGACCCATCCCAAAGTGACTTGCGTCTTTACCCTTGCGGGACCATCAGGTATTAGCCCCGCTTTCGCGGGGGTATCCCTGTCTTTGGTGTAGGTATCTGCGTATTACTAACACGTCTGCCACTGCCCCTCGGCAAATGCCTCGGGACCGTTTGACTTGCATGCCTTATCCACGCCGCCAGCGTTCATCCTGGACCAGGATCGAATCCTCAAAATAAAAGTATTGTTCCGCCTTCGCTCTTACGAGCTTTGGCGAGACAATGTCGGAGCAACTCTAAAAAACTAATTTTGCGCCTTCAATACTAGGTGGAACCCTTAGTACGAAGGCTATTTAATTGACAAAGTCCTTTCCTTAAAAATCCGATAAAAAATCAGGGGTCAAAGAAATAAATTTCTTTTCTCACCCTGCGCTGTCGCTTTAGTAAGAGACTCCTGATTCGTGTCTCGTACATTGATATTATTATTTTCCAAATGTTATGTCAAGCCCCCTATCTTGTCGCTTTTTCTATCCACCACAAAAATATTTATCCGCCCGATAATGCATTTAAACGATTTTTTCTGTGTTGGTATCGTACTTTTATTTTTGAAGTAATTTCTCGTGTGCCCTATAAGCGCAAGATAAATCGGCATCATAAACCCTAACATCATATCCGGCATCCCACTCGATCCATTCTTGTTGTGTTTTTACGGTCGGATTAAGAGCCCAAAACAATCTATCTGCTAGCGCGATAACCATATCATAATCAATATATTTCGCGTACTCCTGCCAGCCTAGCCAAGCATATCGTTCTTGATCAAAAACATCAGCGTAGTGGTAAGCATCTATCAAATCAATAATCGCTATTGTAAATGGTGATTTTGCTAATTCTCTTTTAATTGTTTCCATGTTTTTACCTTATTAATTGCTAATACTTAACCAACCTCAAACCGAGTAATGATCCTATCAAGAAAAGGAGAATTAATTCGAGTAATCTGCTTAAAAACCTTACCAAGAATTTTTTGAAAAACTCGCAGGTACTTTTCCTTATTATTTTTTTTGTTTTATTTCTCATTTTTTTGATTTAAGTTGTTTATTTACGACCTTTATTTCAACCTTTTAACCGCAAAAAAGCGGCTAGGACATTTCACTTAAGGCTTATACTCCTTAAGAAGTGAAATCTCCCAACCGCTTTTGATATTGGCGATTAGTTAGGTTACTTCAGGTAAATAGCAGATTTCCCTATTTACTTCCCCCTTTCGGGGAGAAATAACCCGCTCTTTAATCATACGAGCTCCTTATTGACTTATACTTTAATTATAGCAAATAATTTTAAAAATCACAATAAATTGCCTGCGATGGACGGTTTTTATTTCAACGCTCAGAGTCTAAATTAAACCATGGTCTTAAGTATCCAATAGTAAAATTCTCTAAATAAAACCTTCTGCCTGGTAGTTCTTCTTCAATAAAAGATAAACCAATATTCTCTAGTATAAATTCTAGAGTTTTTTCTTTATTGGGAAATATCTGTTCTATTCCGGCCCGTAATTGGCAACTAGTAGTTTTAGGTTTAACCTTTTTAAGATTTTTTGGTTTAGTATGAACCCTATTAAGAAGCTTTCTTAATAAATGCTGTGAGATTCTTGTTTTTAGTTTTGTGGTTTTCCCAACATATAAGGGAATAAAGGGCAAATCTTTAGGAAACCAGTCTTGATGTTCTAAAAAAACATCTTTCTTGCCAGGTCCCGATAAGATTATCCTTTTTTCCGATCTCATTAGTTCCTTTCTCTTCCCGAGCCACCAAAAACAATAAACAGCCCCAATAGATTTAAGCTTATTTTTGTTTTTACCATAAATGTCTTTTAAGGGAATTATTCTTTTGCACAAATAGAAAATCTTTTGTGGCAGTTTAATTTTTTCTTTCATACCTTAAAAATAGCTCCATTGTTAGACCTCAGACGTCTAACGCCCCAATTTTGCACGTGAATTGTGGTATAATATTTTTATTTTTTTATTATGCTTCTCTAATAAATTTTTAATTTTTTTATATTTTTCAGGTTCATTAAGGTAATAATAATCATCAAAGATTATAAATACAACATTTTCCGCGATACCTAATTCTTTTATTTTTAATAAGGTTTTGAAATCCTTTTTAATATCTCCTTCCACAGTTTGAGTATTCCGAGATACAGATTCTACCGAACAGTGGAAATATTTTGCTTCCCCGCATATTAAAAATGATTTAAAACTATCTTCTCGTGTAATTATTAAATCTATTTTGGGCACCCTACTAAGACTATTTTTTAATTTTGGTAATTTATTAACAAAGTCATAGTCCGGAAAACTAGAGCGATTTAGATTTTTATCAAAGTGCATTTCAATATTAGAATCAATCCTACCTAATTCTTTGTAAAAGAACCGTGCAAATTGAACCATCAAATCAGATTCATTCCAACATATCCAATGCGAATCTTTGGCCTCCTTTTTGTCTAATGGCTTTGAATATTTAGAGGCCTTGCGATCATAATATTTACAAAATATTCTCCACGCATCCTCCATTATTTCCATAACTTTTTCTTTCATAATACGTACTGATTTAAATCATAACCTATGGAAAGCTCCTTGTAGTTGGAATAAATTATCTGCTATTTTGGCGGTATTATAAACAACTTCCGGCGAAACATTTATACCGTTTTGGTTGATATATTGTTTCAGCAATTGAATTTTAAAATCAACCGTCGGCTTTTTAAGCCGGGCGATATAAATTTTATCATCCTGGAATTTTAACTTTTTTAATTTATTTGGACTTACGCTTGTAGCTAAAACAATTTTTGTTTTTCCATTCTTGATTATTTCCATTAACAGCTTACTTACCGATTCTTGCATAGCTGGCTTACCGCTGAGAAACACGTCAATATTATCAAAAACTAATAAATCATACTTTTGGAAACGAGATATCAGCCATTCTTTAGGGTATCTATTCCTAATAAACTCCAGTATTAAATTAATAAAGTCCCCTGAAGTCAAGGGACAAACTTTTAAGTTTTTTGCCACAAATTTATCAACTAAATAGCGCGCTATCGCTGTTTTTCCATAGCCACTTTTTCCATAAATCCAAAAAATACTCTTGCGAGAGGATTGACCGATAAACTCTTCGGCTAAAGAAATGACCCAGCGATTTATCTTATTTATGAGTAAATTTTGCATATTTTAAAGCTTTTATTCGCTCCTACCTTAAAAATAGCTCCGTTTTGGCGAAAATGCAAGGCAGACAAAAAATCCGCCCGAGGCGGACTTTTTAGTAAGTTAATCAATTTTACAACCACATTTCTTGAAATCTTCAATTATTCCTTTAGCGAGGATTACAAGTTTCTCCCACGAACAGTTCGCTATGTCTATTTTCATTCTTAACCGCGACTTTCTTTTATTGATAACTCGCCATTTCTGACAATTTTTAACCTTGGGAATGCGTTCATGTATTGAGCAATCTCCATAGAGGGTAGATAGCGGGGCATAAAAGATAAATATTTCTTAGGAACCCGAAGAACAGTCGCCACGCAATCGCTAACCATTGTTATTAAATCGTCAAGATTTTCTGCCTCGGTAATAGCGTTAGGAAATTCTGAAATTCTAATAGTATAACTAACCCTACTCCCGTCTTCACAGGGAATAATCCGAACCTTAATCTCTTTGGGGAATAAACTTCTTAGACGATTGATCTCAAGAAATTCTTTTTTAGTTGTTTTCTTCATAACCCTAATACAATTTCATTATATATTTTGCCAAACTATACCGTCAAGAGCCGAGGAGAGGATTTGGACCCCCGACCTTCGCTTTACAAAAGCGCTGCTCTACCGCTGAGCTACCTCGGCAAATTTTTATCCTTGGATTTCTTTACCTCTTCCCAATAAGTGTCGTTTTCTTTATTGTGGTTTTCCTGGGCCCTTTTTCTCAACTGGGAAAGCCAAGTGAAGGTTTGATTTTCCGTTTTCATGGTCAGAACCCTGATTTTGGAAAGCACTTTTTGCAAAAGCATTTCAAAAGAAAAGTTTTTCAAAAACGGCAGGGTTTTTATTTTTTCCGCCAATTTCAGGAGAACAGGTTTAAAATCAAATCCTTTTTCAGAAACCAAAGGCAACCCGGCCACAACGGGCAGTTTTCGGAAAACTAGTCCCAATATGGCCAGGGAGCTTAAAATTAAAAGCATCTGGAAAGCTAAATTAAAGTTCATATCTGATGAATTTTTCCAGGATTATATTTTCGCCCAGTTTAGCGACGGTATCTTCAATCAGGCCTTTTACGGTCTTGGCCTGGTCTTTTATCCAGGGCTGTTCCAGAATGGGAATTTCTTCGGGATCCATTGCCGCCACCTGCAGGCACAATTCGTGAGCCAGTTTTATAAAATCCGGGTTTTTGGCCACAAAATCCGTTTCGCAACGCAATTCAATCATTGCCCCGACTTTTTTATTGGGATGAATATATGCATCGATAATCCCCTGGCAGGTGATCCTTTCGGATTTTTTCCGGGCTAACTCTTTGCCCAATTTTTTTAAAATTTCTTTGGCTTTATTAGGGTCGCCCTTCGCTTCGCTCAAGGCCTTCTGGCACTCCCCCATTGAAACCCCGGTTTCCTCCCGAAGCTGTTTTAATTGTTCAAGATTTGACATGCCTATTCTTTAATATTATTTCTTTTACTTTTTCCAAGATATATTTGACGGACGATACGGCATCATCGCTGGCCGGAATCGGATAATCAACCAAGGTCGGGTCGACATTGGTATGGCAAATCGCAATAGTTTTTATCCCCTTCATCTTGGCTTCTTTTATCGCCAATTCATCTTCTATCATGTCGCAGACAAAAATGGCGTCGGGCAATTTCTCCATATTTCTGATTCCTCCGAACTTAATTTCCAGGTCCTTTAGTTCCTTATCAAAGCCCAATCTCTCTTTTTTGGTGTATTTATCCAGTTCTCCTAAAGCTTTTTTATTTTCCAGGTCCTTGAAATAAACCACTCTTTTTTGGATTATGCCGAAATTGGAAAAAGTCCCGCCAAGCCAGCGGTTGGAAACGTAAGGCAGGCCGCACTCAATTGCCATATCTTTCACTAAATCCTTGGCTTGCACCTTTGTCCCCACTAAAAGCAAAACCTTATTTTCCGAAATTAACTCCTGGATAAATTTTAACGCGCTTTCAAGCTTCTCTTTGGTCTTTTCCAGATCGATGATATTGATGGTATTTCTCACACCGAAAATATAAGGCGCCATTTTCGGATGGGTTTTTGAGGTCTTGTGGCCGAAATGCAAACCGGCCTCGGCCATTTCTTCGACATTGATTTTTGAAACAGTCTTTACCATACAAAATACAATATACTACATTTTAAAACTAAACACAAGGATTTAAATATTGATATTGTCTATTATATGTGCTAAATATAAATATATGAAGAGCGATATACATCCAAAATATTATCCCAAAGCCAAGGTTGTCTGCGCCTGCGGAAACACTTTTACCGTCGGCTCCACCCAGGAGCTTATTGAAGTGGAAATCTGTTCCCACTGCCACCCGTTTTATACCGGCAAAGAAAAATTGGTGGATACCCTGGGCCGAGTGGAAAAATTCAGGAAACGGCTGGCGAAAAAAATTAAAAAATAATCCTAATCTACAAATAGTATCCGAATAATACGAATATTCGAAGCATTCGGATAAAAATTCGAGGCATTCGGATTATAATAATGCTTAATCTCGATAACATCAAGAAAGAGTATGATGAAATCTTAAACCAGCTCAGCTCCCCTGAGCTGATTTCAGATTGGGATAAATTCGAAGAGCTTTCCAAAAAAAAGAGGCATCTGGAAAAAATAATTGAAAAACAAAAAGAAATAGACCAGATTAAAAAAGAAATTGAAGAAAACCGGTCTATTCTGTCTTCGGGCGAAGATTCGGAGCTGGCTTCTCTGGCCGAAGGAGAATTAAAAACATTATTAATAAAACAGGATAATCTGGAAGAGGAACTTCGGGCCCTCCTTCGCTCCTCCGATACCGTCGAAGCTACGAAGGGCACAGCGGTGATTGTGGAAATAAGAGCGGGTACGGGAGGAGACGAAGCCGGTTTATTTGCCGCCGATTTGTTTAAAATGTATTCAAAATACGGCCAGCTGCAGGGCTGGAAGCAAAAAGTCCTGGATTCCAATCCAACTGGAATAGGCGGATTCAAGGAAATAATTTTTGAATTGAAATCCGCTAGCGCTAGCGGAGGGGACGTCTTTTCCAAGATGAAATGGGAAGGTGGAGTCCACCGCGTCCAAAGAATACCGACTACGGAAAAATCAGGCAGAGTGCATACTTCAACGGCTTCGGTGGCGGTATTGCCAAAGCCCGTAAAAACCGAATTTACAATAAAACCTGGCGACTTAAAAACAGACGTTTATAAATCATCGGGACCGGGTGGACAGTACGTCAATAAAAGAGAAACGGCCGTCAGAATAACTCATCTGCCCACGGGATTAGTGGTCACCTCCCAAACGGAAAGAAATCTTCTCCAGAATAAAGAAAACGCTTTGGCTATTTTAGAGGCCAGGTTGCTAGAAAAAAGAGAAACCGAAAGCGAGGAAAAAATGGGAGATAAAAGAAGAATTCAAATCGGCCAGGCCAAAAGAGCGGAAAAAATCAGAACTTATAATTTCCCCCGGGACCGCCTGACCGACCACAGAATAAAAAAAAGCTTCCACCAGCTGGAAAAAATCCTCAACGGAGAATTAGAACCAATATCTCAGGCCCTTAACTCTCAAGATCTTTAATATCCGCAGTATATTGCTTGGCGATGGCGGCCACCGAGTCGCCATAAAATCTGTATCTCGTATTGGTACCGCCCGAAAAATAAATCATCGCCGCGCGCCACTCTTGGCTTGCGGTCTGGGCTTTTGCTCCATAGTCAGACAAATAAAGGGCGGCGGCCAAGAAAGAATCTTTAATATTCCAGGGATCGGGCGCTTTTCCTGTAATTGATTGTATTCTATCTCGGTACATCATCCAAGTCGCGGGAATAAATTGAGCCGGCCCCATTGCTCCGCCATAACCGCCAACTGAAGGAATGGGGCAAGAAACCGGAGTATTATAAGGATCCCTGCCCAACTCCTGGGTGATTGTTAAAAACGGCTGAATATCCCGGCTCGGCTTCATTACTTTTAGCACCGTATTCCCGGAAAAAACGGCTATCCCATCGCCAGTTTCCTTGTTCTTCAAATAACACTGGCCGACATTCTTTCCGATATTCGATTCCTGGGTTAAAACCGCCAATAAAAAAGCGGGCCGCACTCCGGTTAGTTTTTCTATCTCTTGAGCTAGCGCATAGGCCTCGCCGAAAGTCGGGGCTTCGGGTACCCCGATTATTTCAAAGATTCTCGCCCTGATTTCCGAAGCCCTTTTTTGGGCTTCGGCTTTATCCTGAAGCTGTTTTTGATATTGATCCTCGGTTAATTTCAAAAGAGATTGCTGATTTTTCTGGTTAACTTCATTTTGCTGTTTTTGCAGAATCTGTATTTTAACCACTTTTTCCAAGTCGGTTTTTTCCGAATCAAGAGAAATTTTTTGGCCCTCCAAATATACCTTTAAATCTTTGATGTTTTTTAAAAGTTCCTGGTTTTTTGAATTAAGCTTTTCCAGATACATCAAATTATCAAAAAAATCGGAAAGCCGGTTTGAAAAAAGTATGATCTCGGCTAAAGATGTCTGGTTTTCTTCCCAAACGGTCCTCAAGATAATGGCTAATTTTTGCCGCGAGTCGTCAATTTTTACGGTTGTTGAGCCGATGGACAACTCCGTATCTTTAACCTGAATGCTCAAATCCTTTATCATGGCGTTGCTCTGTTTTATCTGGATGTTTAATTTATTGATCTGCTTCGTTAAAAGAGAAATTTGATTCTGAAGGGTTTTCTTGTCTTTTGCGGTTTTGGTGATGTCCTGGTCCATTTTTTGCAAATCCGCTTCCAACGCTTTCAATTCTTCTTCCAGGGCTCTTCTTTCCTCAACCGGGTCTTGGGCAAACGTAAACCCCGTTAAAAATATATTTAACGGGGCAATAAAACTAGATGAAATTATGATTAATAATAAAATGCTCTTTGCGGTTTTAAAAAACATATTATTTGACGGACTTTTCTGCAACTGGCTCTTTAACTCCCTCTTGCTTTGCCCCCTCCGCTTTTTCCGCTTCCGCCGGGATTGGTTCAACCGGCTTTACCTCTTCTTCTTTAATCTTCTGGGCCGGAACAGCTTTAGCTATAATGTCTTGCGGCTCTCTGATTATTTTCACGCCTTCCGGCAGAACCAAATCTTTAATCAAAATATTATCTTCAAAAGTTTTAAGGCCGGAAATATCCACCAGAATCTGGTGAGGCAGATTTTCAGGCAAGGCCCGTACATGAACCTCTTGGATATTTTTGACCAGAGTTCCGCCAAGATCTTTTACCGCTAGAGCCAGACCCTCAAAAACTAAAGGCACTTTTGTTTCAATCATTTGGCCGGCTTTTGGCTGGTAAAAATCAACGTGAATTAATTTTCCGGAAATGCCGTCTCTTTCAATCTCGTGCACCAAGACCGGAGATTTTTTCCCGCCAACCTCCAGGGAAATCATCGAGCTCTCCCCTGCTTCCATAAAAACTTTTTCGAATTCTTTTAAATTAACTTCCAAAGACAGGGAATTTTTTAATCCCGGGCCGTATAAAACCGCAGGCAAAACTCCCTTTTGTCTCAAGGTTTTCACCGATTTGCCCGATATTTTTCTGATTTCCGCCTTAAGAGTTAACATGTTAAACTTTGTTTTCTGAGCCAAATAATTTAATTTTTTCTTCAACTACTTTTTGAACCGCCTCTATAACGGCTGGCATATATTTATACGGAACAATTTCGTCTCCTTGGAGGGCCTTTTTTAATGTATTAGTAAAAGCTGATCTTAATTCCGTGTTTATGCGGATAAGATTTATTCCTAATTTTATTGCTTCTTTAATATGTTCAGCCGGAACGCCCGATCCCCCGTGCAAAACCAAGGGAATATTTTTTACGGCTGTTTTGATTTCTTTCAGCCGGTCAAAATTAATGCCTGTTTTTTCGCCTTGTCCGTGCCAAGTGCCGATATTCACGGCCAAGTCGTCAATTCCGGTCTCCCGGGCGAATTCTCCCGCTTCTTTCGGATCGGTTAATTCTCCTCCGATCACTCCAACCTCTCCCTCAACCAAAACTCCTTTCTTTTTAGCGATTTTCACTATCTCTCTGGTTATTTTTATATTTTCTTCCAATGGCAGTTCTGAACCGTCAAAATGAACCGCATCATACCCCGCGTCCGCCGCCTCTTTAATATACTCAAAACTCTTCCCGTGGTCAAGATTTAAAAATACGGGAAGCCCTGTTTCCTCCTGAAAAGTTTTGACTAAAGCCACGGCTTGTTTTAATCCTAAAAACTTGCTCTCGCCTTCAGAAGTACCGATAAGCACCGGGCTTTGCATTTTTTGGGCCGCTTGGACTATCGCCCTTAATGTCTCAAGGTTGGAAATATTAAAATGCCCGATTGCCCAGCCCTCATTCCGCGCCCGCTCAAGATAATATTTTATTTTATTTGGCATACTCCGTTGCTCGAACATAATTCTTTTATTACTTTTGTTTTCGGCCATTTTTGGCCTTTCTTTAATAACCCGCTTTTTGCTCCCCATTCAGTAATGGCATAACCTGAATTTGCCATTGCCAGTTGGATGGCGAAAGTTATATCGTCTTTCTGAATTAGGCCGGCAATGAAACCCGAACCAAAAGCGTCGCCGGCTCCCGTGGCGTCAACAAATTTCGGCAATACAGCCGAAAGAGAGGGAGCCCTATATAGATATTTCCCGTCGGAAACCGTCACCCCTTCTCCGCCTTTTGTCATTACGACTATGCCTTTGGTTATTTTGTCTATTTTTTGGAAAATTTCTTTTTCTTTCCGAAAGGGGGTTTTCGTCAATTCACCGGCCTCTTCTTTATTCAAAATTAAAACGTCTATTTTTCTTAAAATCCTTTCTAAAACCGGCTTGGGAAACTTCAACTGGCTATATCCCGGATTCCAGGCAACTTTAATTTTATTTTTTTTGGCAAAATTTATTAAGTCCTCTGTCAGCTTAGCCAGTTTTCCGGAAAAGGGAGCCAAATAAAACCACTCGGCATTTTTTATTTCCTGCCAGGGAATATCTTTTTTTTCCAAATCGTCCGAAGCCCCTCGATAAACCATAATCGTCCGGTCTTTGCCGGGATACGTTAAAAATACGGAGGTATTGGTAAATTTATTTTTTGTTTTCCGGATGAGATTGGCGTCAATTTTCAGTTTTTTCAGCTCGGCTAATATCAAATTCCCAAAGCAATCATCTCCCACCTGGCCAAGCCAGGCGGTTTTTAATCCTTGATTGACAAAGGTAGCGGCCGTATTGGTTCCTCCGCCGCCTGAAGAAAAAAATAAATCGTCCACTTCCACTTTCGAACCCAAAGCAAGGCAGATCCCCTGTCCCGTGGTAAAAGTTTTGCCCGAAACCGGCAAAAACTTTTTTGATTTTATATAAATATCCTGGCTCCCCGCCCCGAAAGTTATGACATCGTACATCAAGTTTTTATTCATAAAAACGCAGATGAAGATGAAGATTTATCCTTCATCGCCTTAATTATAAAAATTATTTTTTGATAAAATTCTTTTCTTAAAATATTTACCTCCTTCTCTGTCTTCCCAATTTAAATCTAAGCTTTTGTCAAATTCCCGGTATTCTTTTTTAAATAATTCTGAATCTAATCTACGAATATCTTTCAAATCCTCGATCGTTGCCCTTCTAGTGATAAAATCGTTTAAAATTTTAACTTCCGCCATAATTTATAACTAATTTCACGAGAACTGTTCTCGCGATGATTATTCTATTGCAACTTCATCAAAATCGGCTAATTCTTTTTTATATTGAAGCCAATTATTCACTAAATCGCGGCAAGGCCCGACTCCACCAATTGTTTCGGTTAAAAATTCCCTACTAGTTAATGAAGGGAAGTTTTTGTTCTGGAGATAATCCGGATAACTCGACCATTTATAATTTTCCAAAAAATTTATTGCCCCATCAACGTCTTTAATCCCTTTTTCTTTCCAATTAGGCGCAATTAACGAAACTGGATTTGCGTGGATATAAACGAACGTGGTTTGTAATTGTTGATCGTTATTTACGTGAACGGCCCTATATTTTCCCTGAAAAACATGCCCGCTTCTTTTATACTTATTATTATAATAAATCCCATAACCCGCACCAATCTTTCGCATAAATTTACTAATTCCGCCGTCTATTAACTGACGAACTAATAAATGAATGTGGTTGGGCATCAAACAAAAAGTTAAAATTTCCGACAGTAAACTTCTTTTCTCTCTTTTTATAATATCACGAGAACCGTTCTCGTAGTATTGACGGTATTGCCACTTGGTTGGATTGCTGTCATTGAATTCAAATAAATTATGGACTTTTCTTAAATAATCTTTTTCGTCTCTAAAAAGTTTAAGACCGTCCACTGCTCTAACTACGATATGATATATTTCTCCATTTACTAACGGCGGTCGTTTAATTGGCATCTTAGTTGAATATATCACGTATCACGAGAACCGTTCTCGTAATTATTTCTTAGCTAGGGTTAAAATTGTTTTTATAACGGTGTCGGGGTTCAAAGAAATTGACTCTATCCCCTCTTTGGTTAAGAATTTGGCGAAATCCGGAAAATCCGAGGGCGCCTGGCCGCAAATGCCGATGTATTTCTTTCTTTTCTTGCAAATATCAATCACTCTTTTAATCACATGTTTCACGGCCTCATTCCTTTCGTCTCCGATATAAGCTATTTTACCATTATCCCTGTCTATGCCCAATATCAACTGGGTCAAATCATTTGAACCGATTGACATCCCATCAAAAATATCCAAAAACTTATCGGCTAAAATTATATTTGAAGGTATTTCCGCCATAACGTATATCTTCAACCCTTCGAGGCCGAATTTCTTTATCAGCGCAACTACGGATTTCCCCTCCTCAACCGTCCGGCAAAAAGGCACCATAACCGAAATATTTTTTAAGCCGAAAATATCTCTGCATCTTTTAATCGCCTGGATTTCCATTTGGAAAGCCGGCTGGAAATCCTTATCCAGATAGCGTGAGGCGCCCCTGAATCCCAGCATAGGATTTTCTTCTTTACCCTCGAATAATTCTCCGCCGATTAAGCTCCGGTACTCGTTTGTTTTTAAGTCGGAAAAACGGACAATCACTTCTTTGGGCCAGAAAGCCGAAGCGATTTGGGCTACTCCTTCGGCCAGCTCTTTAACAAAATATTCTTTCTTATTTTTATGCTCAACGGTTATTTTTTCAATTTTTTCTTTTAAGGATTTGTCTTCCAATTCATTGAAATGGTAAAGCGCCAAAGGATGGACTTTTATTTTTTCGGCGATAATGAACTCCTCCCTGGCCAGCCCTACGCCGCTTTGGGGTAAAAACGAAGTTTTAAAAGCGATGTCCGGGGACCCGATATTAACCATGATTTTCGTTTTCAATTTAGGAATTTTTTTTAAGTCGTATTTCTTGATTTCAAAAGGAATTTTTCCTTTAAATATCTGACCTTCAGAGCCTGAAGCGCAATCAACGGTTACTATATCTCCTGTTTTCAAGATACTGGTGGCATTTTTCGTTCCGACGATGGCCGGCACCCCCAATTCCCTGGCCACAATCGCCGCGTGGCAGGTCCTGCCCCCTTCATTGGTAATGATCCCCGAAGCCATCCTTAATATCGGCATCCAGTCGGGATCAGTCATTCTTGTCACTAAAACATCGCCATTTTCAAACACGGAATCTTTCGAAATGCTTGATATAACCCGAACCTTGCCCTGGCCGATTTTGTTTCCTATGGCAATGCCTTTTAAAACCGGCTGCTCTTTGGTTTTTAATTCATACTCTTGGTAAGACATTTCCGCTGTTTTATTGTGGACTGTTTCCGGCCGGGATTGGACGATGAACAATTGCCCGGTTTTGCCGTCTTTGGCAAATTCAATATCCTGGGGCGAACCGTAATGCTCCTCGATCAAAAGAGCCCATTTGGCCAATTGTAAAATTTCTTCATCGTTAAGGGAAAATTTAAATTCTTTTCCAGGAGGAATGGCCACTTCTTTCAATCCGCCTTCTTTGGCAAAAACATATTTTCTGTCCTTCCTGCCCAAACTTTTGACAATTATCGGCTTATAGCCCTGAGCTTGCCTGAGGGTCGGCTTGAAAACATAAAACTGGTCGGGGGTAATCCTGCCCTTAACTATCATTTCCCCTACGCCCCAGATGGAATTGATTGAAATTATATTTTCAAATCCGGTTTCGGTGTCCAGAGTAAAGATAATACCGGACGTTGCCAGATCCGACCTGACCATTTTCTGGACGCCGACAGAGAGGGCAATTTTGAAGTGATTAAATCCTTTTTCTTCCCGGTAGACAATGGCCCTTTCCAAAAACAAAGAGGAGATGCATTTTTTAACGGCTTCTAGCAATTTTTCTTCTCCCTGGGTATTCAAATATGTTTCGTGCTGGCCGGCAAAGCTGGCGCCGGGCAGGTCTTCGGCAGTGGCCGACGATCTTACGGCAACATCCGCATTTTCCATTTCGTATTTTCGGCACAGCTTCCGGTAATTTTTCAAAATTTCCCTTTTTAAATCCTTGGGGAAATCGACTTTCAAAATCAAATCTCGGGTTAATGCGCTTGTTTTTTTTAAGCTTCCCAGATTTTTTGAATCCAGGCCAGCGAAGATCTCTTTTATTTTTTTATCGATTTTATTCGCCTTCAAATAATACCAGTAGGCCCTTGAAGTCAGGACAAAACCATCGGGTACATTAATCCCCTTTCTGGTTAATTTTGAAAACATTTCGCCCAAAGAAGCGTTCTTGCCCCCGACCAAAGGCACATCTTTTATGGAAATTTGCTTAAACCAAAGAATGAATTTTTTATTTTTTGAAATCATATTATTTTTCTGTCTATTAAAAAATCTTTCACGATTTTGAATATCTTCTGGTGGCCCCTGGCATTGGGATGTAAGCCGTCATAAAAATCCTCATCAGTCATATTATTTAAAATATCGATGAATAAAACTTTTTCTTTTTCACAGATCTTTTTAATAATATTATTATAAATTATGATATTTTCTTTATCGTAGCATTTTCCAGTCGTACTACTTTTAAGTGGCACGGTATCTTTATCGCTTCCCTTAGCAATCCCTACAAATATTATTTGGGATGTAAAATTTCTTGCTTTTTTAATTATTTCAGATAAATTATTTTCAAATAAATTTAACATCACAACTGCATTACTTTTAGTCCTTTGATAACAAGAGTCATTCGTTCCTATCGCAAAAATAATCGCCCTTGATTCTGCCACTGTACCCCGAAATCGAGACCTACTTTCTTCATCGATCATCTTTAATAAATCTGCCGTTCCATCTCCATCAACTCCTAAGTTGTAAACTAAAAAATAATTTTTCGTAGAGACGAGATTCTTTTTATCTAAAAACTTTCTAAATCTATTGACCCACCCGCCCTCGTCAAAATCCCAGGCGCCATATGTAATGCTGTCTCCAAATATACAAAATATTTTCTCCATGATTCTTAATTTCACGAGAACCGTTCTCGTAATTTTATTTCCCTATTATTGTTTTAATTTTGTCCACGCTTTCGGGGTTGGACAGAGTTGATAAGTCGCCCAATTCTTCTCCCGTGAACAGCTTTCTCAAAATCCTCCTCATAATTTTGCCTGACCTGGTTTTAGGCAAGTCCTCCACTAGATATACTTCTTTGGGCAAAGCAATGGGCCCGATTTCTTTTTTAATTTGGTCAACAATTTCTTGTTTCAAGAGGCTAAGCTTCTCAAGAGGAAGATTAGCCTCTCCTATAACAGCGAGGACAACAGGCACCTCTCCTTTTATTTCATCTGGCACGCCGATTACCGCGCACTCGTTAATTTCCGGGTGCAAATTAACGGCATTTTCCAACTCGCCCGTACTTATCCTGTGTCCCGCCACCTTTATTACGTCATCCACCCGGCCGATAATCCTGATTAACCCGTTTTCATCTTGTATGGCGCCATCAGAAGTGAAATAAACTTCTTTTCCATATTGGGACCAGTAAGTTTCCTGATATTTTTCAGGATTTTTATAAATACCTCGCAACATTCCGGGCGCAAATGGCGGCAAAATCACCAGGTTTCCTTCGCGGATATCCGCGTTTACCCCGGGGAAAGACAATCCCGCAAAACTCGGGCGAAAGGGACCGATCCCCGGCAAAGAGCTGATTAAGATTCCGCCCGTTTCCGTCTGCCACCAAGTATCAACAATGGGGCATCTTTCTTTTCCCACTTCTTTGAAATACCAACTCCAGGCGCCTTCGTCTATCGGCTCGCCGACCGAGCCTAACAATTCCAAGCTTTCAAATTTATAATTTTTTAAAATATCCGCCCCGTATTTTTCAAACATTCTGATGGCCGTAGGCGCAGTATAAAAAGTTTTAACTTTATGCTTTTCAATAATTTGGGCCCAACGGTCCGGCGTGGGCCAGTCGGGAGCGCCTTCAAACATTAAAGTCGTGGCTCCGTTGAGCAAAGGCGAATAAATAGTATAGGTGTGCCCGGTAACCCAGCCCGGGTCCGAAGTGCACCAAAAAACATTTCCGGGCTTTAGATTGAAAATCCATTTGCCCGTCCAAAGGGCCTGGACCGCGTACCCTCCGCAGGTGTGTAAAACGCCCTTGGGTTTTCCGGTTGATCCCGACGTATAAAGAATAAACAAAGGGTCTTCGGAATCCATTATTTCCGCTTCGCACTTCTCGCTTTCATTTTTAACCGCTTCGTGCCACCAAACATCCTTATTTTCCTGCCAGGGAATTTCGTTTCCAGCTCTCTTTACCACAATAACTTTTGCCACCTTAGTCCCCCCAACTCCTTGGTCAGCGTTTTGTTTTAAATTAACAATCTGGCCTCTTCTAAAATATCCGTCGCTGGTAATTAAAATTTTCGCTTCCGTATCTTCCAGCCGCGCTTTCAAAGCCGCGGGAGAAAAAGCGGAAAAAACCACCGTATGGACAGCTCCAATTCTGGCGCAAGCCAGCATCGCAATGACCACCTCGGGAATCATGGGCAGATAAATACCGACCCTGTCCCCCTTTCCCACCCCCCGTTTTTTCAAAGCGTTGGCAAACTTGCAAACTTCAGTAAATAATTCCCTGTAACTTAGCTTCATCGGTTTTTCATCTAAGGGTTCCGGCTCCCAAATTAAAGCCGGGCTATCGTCTGTTTTTTTAAAAATATTATCTGTAATGTTTATTTTCCCTCCTAAAAACCATTTGAAATAAGGGGGCCTGTCTTCAAAAGCCCTTTCCCATTTTTTCTGCCAGATTAAACCATCGGCCAAATCCTCCCAGAATTTAATCGGGTCCTTTGCCGCCTTTTCATAAATCTTCTCGTCATTCATTATGGCTTTTTTTCTATATTCCTCGCTCGGATAATATAAATCCCCCCGTTTTTCCATTAATTTAGTATAGCAAAGAAAATTTAAATAAAAAAACGAGCCAAGCTCATTTTTTCCCAACTTAAACGACACCTGTCATCGTTTATTCCATTTGACAATCTATTAGAGTTAATAGTAGAATTAAGATACTCAAAAAATCAATATAAGGAGGCAATCAATGGAGAATCAAGATTGGTATCAAAGATTATTGGTAGCAAAAAATCCTAAAACTCCCCTTGAAGCTCTTTTAAAACTAGCTAAGGAAACGGTAGAAAGAGATAACATTTCTGTGCCTAGTTATGTAGCGAACCAAGCGATTAGAAACCCTCGGTTCCCCAAATAAAGCCAAAAATAACAAACTTCTTTTATTTAGAAAATAAGCGCATCTTAAGATTAAGGATGCGTTTTTATTATGTAAATATATAATATTACTCGCTGGCTATATTCTAGAGTTTTTGGCCGATAAATTCGGCAAATTCGGCTAAACGGCAGGCGTACGCCCATTCGTTGTCGTACCAGGCGACCACCTTGACCAGGTTTTCCTTGACCATGGTTAATTGTAAATCTACAATGGCTGATAAGGGATTTCCCTTAAAATCGGAGGAAACTAAGGGAGCGCTTTCAACTCCTAAAATCCCTTTCATTTCCTTTTCCGCCATTTTTATAAAAATATCATTAACCTCTCTAACCGATGTCTTTTTCTCTACTTGGCAGATTAAATCCAGAATTGAAACTACGGGAGTAGGCACTCTTAAGGCAATGCCGTCCAACTTTCCCTCTATTTCCGGGATCACTTTTCCGATGGTTAAAGCCGCTCCCGTGGTTGTCGGAATGATATTTAAAGCCGCGGCCCTGGCCCTTCTCAAATCCTTATGGGGCAAATCCAGAATCCTCTGGTCGTTGGTGTAACTGTGGTCGGTTGTCATAAATCCTTTGCTGATTTTAAAATTATCATTCAAAACTTTTGCCAAAGGAGCCAGGCAATTGGTGGTGCAAGAAGCCATAGAAACCACGCTATCTTTTTTGGAGTCGTATTTTTCCTCGTTCACCCCCAAAACAAAAGTTTTTATTTCTTCAGATTTTGAAGGAGCGGAAATAATGACCTTTTTTGCACCGGCTTCCAGATGTTTTTTTGCTTCTTCCATTTCTGTAAATTGGCCCGAACATTCCAAAACAACATCAACGCCCAATTCTTTCCAGGGCAAATTCGCCGGATCTTTTTCGGATAAAAATTTAACATCCGGGCTTATATTTTTTTCGTAGATTCCGTAATTAGAATCGTATTTTAACAAATGGGCCAGGGTTTTTTGGTCGGTTAAATCGTTAATAGCAACCACTTTTAAATCCGGGTGATTATCCAAAATACTCCGGAAAACCGGCCTTCCTATCCTTCCAAACCCGTTAATGGCGACTTTAACCATAATTTATTCGGTGATTTTTAATAGTTCAACGATTTTATTCCTGTCAAAGCCGACCACAATCTGGCCGTCTATATCAATTACCGGAACTCCCATCTGACCGGACCTGTCCACCATTTCTTTTAAGGCAACTTCGTCCCGGGAAACGTCAATATCTTCAAACGCAATATTCTTTTCCTTAAGAAAAGCTTTTAATGTTTGGCAATATATACAGGTCGGCGTGGAAAATACTTTAACCATACATATTCGCTTTCACTTCGTGAGAGCTTGGTCAATAATTTTTTGAAACTCGGAAAATGGCAGAGCGCCAACAAATTTCTCTCCATTAATGAAAAAAGTAGGAGTGCCCTCGACTCCGGCACCTATAGCTTCCTGAACATCTTTTTTGACTTTCTCTTCGAATTTTCCCGAATCAAGACAGGAATCGAATCTCTGAACGTCCAAGCCTAAATCTTTCGCATATTTTTTTAAATCATCTATGGAAATATTTTGTTGATTATTGAATAAATCTTCCTTATATTCCCAGAATTTTCCTTGCTCCTTGACGCATTCGCCGGCTTCAGCCGCTTTCTGGGCGAAAGGATGAAAAGGCAGGGGAAAATTCTTAAACACTATTTTTACTTTTCCAGTGTCAACATATTCCTTTTTAATCTCCGGAAAGGTGTTTAAGGCATAATTCGCGCAATAAGGGCATTGAAAATCGGAAACTTCAACCATTAAAACCTTGGCATTAGGGTCTCCAAGGATGGGTTCTCCCTCAATGGAAATAACGGCGGAAGATTCTTCGGGCTGAACTAAAGCGGCCGTCCCCGGATTTTCTCCGATTTTTAAGGTTTGCCCGACAAAAACTACGGCTCCGGCAATTATTACGGCTCCGCCGATAATAGATAGGGATGTTATTAAATTTTTCTTTGAATTGTCAGTCATTATTTATTCAACTCTTTAAGGAGTTTTACAGGGTCAATCCCGTATACTTTGCAAACCTCGCCAATTTTTAACTCCTTTATTTCATATTGCGCCATAGCACAACCCAGACACGGCACATTATGTTTGGCTAAAATTTTTTCTCCGTCCTTTATCTTCAAAATCTCCACTAAAGTTGTTTTTGGGGTAATCTTTGGCATATATTTATCCTGCTAACCAACCGCCGTCAACCACTACGGTGGCCCCTGTCATATAAGAACTGTCATCTGATGCTAAAAACAAGACCGCGCTGGAAATTTCTTCCGCCTTACCCATTCTTCTCAACGGGACTCTCATCAATATTCCCTCTATGGCTTTTTGGTCCATTCCTGTTTCGCTGACCATGGGGGTATCAATCACCCCGGGAGCAATGGCATTGACCCTGATATTGAAAGGAGCCAGTTCCACGGCCAAGGCCTCGGTCATCCCAACAATTCCTCCTTTTGAAGCGCAATAATGAACAATGTTAGAAAAACCGACTCCCTGCTGGCCCATGGCAATTGAGGCAATATTGACTATCACTCCGGACTTTTGCTTTGCCATTTCTTTGGCAGCGGCCTGGGCGCACAAAAAATAACCCTTTAAATTAATATCCAGAACTTTGTCCCAATCTTCTTCAGTCATTTCCAGAAATGATTTAAAGGGACAGATTCCGGCGTTATTCACTAAAATATCAACTCTCCCCCACTTATCCACGGCTGATTTAACCAGATTATCAACTTCTGATTTCTTAGAAACATCGCATTGAACAGCGATGGCTTCTCCTCCTGCTTTTTCAATCTCTTTGACCACGATTTGGCAATCTTCCTGCGAGATATCCGAAACCGCGACTTTGGCCCCGGCTTTAGCCAAAAGCAAGGCATCGGCTCTACCCATGCCTCGTCTGGCTCCAGTAATAATTGCCACTTTATCTTTTAAGTTCGCCATACATCAAGTTTTTAATTTATTAAAAACGCAGATAAAGATGAAGTCGACACTTCATCGCCTTTTTATATAATACCACACCTATCCGAACATCAACAAGCCGGGTTTAAAGATCAACAAAAGCCCTAAAATTAATATCAATATGCCGCCGATTAAGGTCGTCCAATAATTATATTTTTCCGTGAACTTAAACTTATTTAAGGCGATAAGAGCCAGAGAAAAAACAATTAAATCGTCAAGCATAAAAATCACGGTATAAAGCAGGAGATAAAGATAATAGCTCAAGGCGCTTAAGTGGCTCATGGTCAAAATCTTAGTATATATTGCGGGCAATCCGGCCGAGCAGAAAAATTCCAATAGATTGACCCCGAAAGCCAGAACGATAACCCCGGCCAAAATGCCCAAAGTCAAAGGAGACAGAGCCAATTTTTCAACGCGGCCTTTAAGCCCGTTCTTTATTTTTTCCTGAAAACTGGTTTTTCCGTCGGTTATTCTACAAATTCCGGGTTTATATTGAATAAAATTTTTAATCTGCCAAAGGCCGATTCCTAAAGCCAAAGCGCCGATTAAAATTCTTATCAAATTTATATACCCTACGGCTAAAAATAAATTCAGCCAGGCCGTCAAAAAGAGAAAATAAACTAAACCCGAAGTAAAAACAAAAGTCCCACCAATAAGCAATAATCTCTTCCTGGAATGAATATTAATCAAAAGAGCAATCAAAAACAGCAGAATCCACATGGCGCAAGGATTAAATCCATCCAAAGCGCCGATTGTAATCGTCAGCAAAGGCAGGGACATTCTTGCCAAATCAACTTCGCCGAAAAAAGGAAGTTTTATTTTAAGTT
>Ga0209541_10003540_pt1 | contig 28613 bp, 36 predicted proteins | sample RifCSPlowO2_01_FD_184027 | JGI IMG/M metagenome (GOLD analysis project Ga0209541, IMG submission 184027) | Groundwater microbial communities from Rifle, Colorado - Rifle CSP2_plank lowO2_0.1 (SPAdes) (version 2) | ecosystem: Environmental > Aquatic > Deep subsurface > Groundwater | place... | reverse complement strand
AAGCATTGGCAAGCAGTAGATTATCATTACTACAAAGACAAACAGCAGAAACTTCTTGCAACATTTAATTAGGTGACGCTCAGTCCCTTTAGGGCTGAGTTATTCACAATCTTAAAATTTACTAAAGAAGAATGCAAAGGCTCTCAATTTCAGAAATCTTCTTAATTCTAACAAATTTAATTCCTTTATTTGGGGTTCTTTTCTACCATTGGTCTTTATTTTCAATATTTATCTTATACTGGTTAGAAAGTGCTATCATTGGATTTTTTACTATTCTCAAAATGCTCAGTTCGAAAAAGAGAGTGGCTATACAAACACCTTTAGCTCTCAATGATTCTCTCTTAAAAGGTTTAAAAATCGCCTTTGTAGGATTCTTTATGCTACATTTTGGAGGATTCATGGCTGTCCATTTAGTCTTTATCTTCGCAATTGCAATTGGGTTCTCTGGATTATCGCATCTAGGAACAATGATAGCAACGATTCCAACAATCCTTCTTGCTTTGCTTGCTTTAATCCTCAGTCATGGTGTCTCTTATTATTTCAACTTTCTTAAAAAAGAAAGAGAAAAATACTCCCCCTTACAATTAATGTTTGCTCCTTATCCTCGAATTGTGCTTATGCATTTTATTCTTATCATAGGGGGATGGTTTCTTTTTATCCTAAAAGGAGAATACATCCTTGTTATGATTTTCGTACTTTTAAAAACAGGAATGGATTTTATGTTTCATAGGATAGAACATACAAAAGCATTAAAACTAGATATACTTTCAAAACAAGATGTGCCTCGCAATTCCAGGAAAAATCAAGGAAATAAAAAACGATAAAGCGATTGTAGATTATGGCTTTGAAAAAAGGGAAGGAAAGATAGTTATAGGTAACTACAAAAAAGGAGATTTTGTCATTATCCAAGGTGGCTTAGTCATTGAAAAGATTCCTGATCAGCAAGCCAAAGATTGGTTAAAAGCTTTCCAAAAATGAATCCCGAAATTCTTTTCTTAAAATATGCATTTCCCTGCTCTTTTGTTTTGCAGCAAAGAGGAGAGATTAATCAAGATATGTTTGAATACTTAGAAAGAGCTGTTACGCAAAATGAGCCTGTTCCTCAAGTGGTTCTGGAAAAAATTTACTTCAGAGCCTTCTCAAGAATCAAAGCATTAGCAAGAGAACTAGGACAATCTGAATATTTTACTGAAGATATGATCAGAAGATATTTTACAATTCGTCATAATGAGCTCTTAGATGGAAAACTCACTACGAATAAAGATAAAGGTCTTGATATAGATCCTAAAGCTCCACCCGTTTTAAAACAGTTATGTAAAGTGCACACTGCAGAAATAATTGAAGCAGGTTCTGATTTCTATGTGGTACAATTTGGAGAAAAGAAAAGACCTGTTTCAAGAAAATTAGTTCCTGATGCTTCTATTGGAGATAAAGTTACAATTCATTATGGGTATGCTGTTGAAAGAGTTGTTTGATTCTTTGTAAAAAGCAATAAGCCTATACCTGCAAAAATACTTATAATCCCTAAAACTTCTACAACACCCATTACTTTATGGGCAAAGAAAAAATTCAATAATGTCGTAATAGGGCTCCCGATAAGTAAAATAGCTGTTGCGGTTGTCACATTCACATGTTTTAATCCATTGTACCAAGTAAGGACATATCCTAAAAGCAATAACGCTGTAAAGAAAATCCATCCTAATTGCGCAGAGCTAATTGTAGAAACTAAAGATAATTGATTTGTAATTGCTAAAAAGATTAAAATAAAAATTGACCCAAAAAACATTCTTGCAGCAGCTACAATAGTTCCTGAAAGCTTCTTAAGCACATGTTTGGAAAGCGTATTCTCAAAAGCCCAGAATAAAGTAGCAGTTAAGATAAGTATATCTCCAAAGCCAAAAGAAAATTGAGTTAATTTAAGAAGTAATAAACTCCCCACCAATAATAAAAGTGCACTAATGAAAACAGTTCTCTTTAATTTCTCTTTTAAAAAGATTACTGCAAAAAGAGCAACATACAAAAACATCGTTTTCTGAATAAAAGAACCCATTGCAGCATTCGTTAAGGTTAACCCTTTAAAGAATAGTAAAAAAGGAATACCTCCACCAAAGACACCAATCACACTTAATTGAAGCCACTGTTTTTTTGTAAGAGTCTTTAAAGTCTTAAGTTCCATGAAGAAGATTAAGAGAGATACTAATGCAAGTGCAACAATAACATTCTTAAGAAATGTAAAAACATAGGGATTCATCCCAGTAACTGCATGTTTATTTAGAAAAATAGAAAATCCACTGATAATCGCAGTACAAAATACTAATATCAGCCCCTTTTTACCTAAATCCATAGACATTAATTTTTTTAGTCCTATAAATAAGTTTCTAAAATCAGTTAGAACGTAGTTACTTTAACTCATTTCAACAAACACAGGACTACTTGTCAGAACAATTTGAGATGCTTGTTGTGTCTGCTCATTTCCCCGATAATCTGTTACTTTAACACTTCCTGAAATCTCAGAAGGCATTTGGCAGGTCCCAGAGTCGCACCACAAAACATATACAGGGTCTTTATCCGAGAACGTGTATTTGTACTGCCCATCTCCTAATTTGCTTATTGAAGCAAAGTAATCAAGCTTCTCAATCATAAGTTTGTAAGTTTCGAAGGACGGCTTCTTACGTGCGTCTGTGGTCAGAACACCAATAGATTCATAAATATCTGGCTGACCTGGAAGGAAATCATGATCAATAAGATAATTATATATCTTGCTGTAACCTGCATTGTACATCATAGTGAAATACTTGATGATGTCCTTTGCCTGACCCTGCTCGCTTGTACCTATTTCCCATACCCGACCCTTCGCAGTAACAGGCGCGCTTGGTATACCTGTTTCAGTCGAGATAATCTCCACTCCGGGACACGACGATTTCCATCTCGTCAAGGCGCTCTGTTCATATGTCCTTAATAAAGCCATAGTATAGCTCTCATATTGATGCAAATCCAAAAAGTCAATTTCATCACAGATGCCTGTTATCGCATTAAACCACGCATCGGGTGCACCTGCCATATTGAGGCTGATTCCTACTTTGCAATCAGGACAATTACTTTTGATCTCGCTTGCACTCAAAGAAACAAGCCTTGCATAGTTAGTTACACTATCATCCCAGAACGCGGAGTATGTCGCCTCATTTCCAATCTCCCAATATCTCACATTGGGGTATTGTTCCACTAAGTATCTAAGGTATTCTTTATACATCTGTTCATTCGCAGGGTATTCTTCAGCGACAAAATCCTGGGGAGTAGGCTCTGCCTGTCCATAATCTCCGGGACCGACACTGAACAATATATCGTGGTGAAGCGCGTAAAATGTATCAGCAAGATCTTCTCCTTGTACTATATTATTTCTGCTTTCAGGAGTGCAAAAATAAAAAGTGCCCTCACTACAGCTGCAAGATGATCTAGAACTATCACAACAAGACAAACAAACAGACCTTGGACCTGTGACTCCTCTTACTGGTCTCCAGCCAGCAACGTCCCACAAGTTTAGCCTCAAGTTTATGTCTCCTAACTCAAGTATTTCATCATTAAGATCACTTCTCACAACATGAATGCCAATCCCAAACCTGCTCTCTCCACTAGTAACAGGACAACTTCCACAATCAGCTGAACACGAAAAACAACTCTCTCCAGAACCACAAGTTCCATCACCGCATTCTCCAGGTTCTTCTGAGGTTGAACAATCTTGAGGACAACTATTTGGATTTTTTTGTTCTTTAGTATCGCAAGTTCCATCACCGCAACCAACAGGTGTAGGTGTTGTACAGTCCTTAGAACAAATCTTTTCTTCTCCAGAATCACATTTTCCATCACCGCAAACCGGTTTTACCGGCTTTGGACAATCCTTCGGACACATACTTGGATTAGCTTGTTCTTTTGCATCACAAGTTCCATCTCCGCATGCGGGAATGGGTTCCTTATCACACCCACTAATAATTAAAATAAAACTGAGAAATAAAATTGTAATAAGGATATTTTTTAAATTTACCACACACATTATAAGAATGATTAGTATATAAATTTATCTTGGCTTTAAGCTTTGATTTAAAGAGCATATTTTAATCAAAGTTAACACGGGCATGGTCCTTCGCATGCTACCTCTATACCTGCTCTATTTGCAACACAAGAATTAGAGTATGTTTTACCATCTACACCACAGGCACCAGGTGCATTAGCGGGACATCCAAAAAATTCATTTCCTTCTTGCTCAATAGATTCAGGAGTTTCAACTAGAATGACTCTATCTATAGAAATTATCCCGGGAATGACATCCATCAATTTTGCTGCTTTACATACTCTACCATCAAAGCCGATATAAACGATAGTGCTGACCCTAAACTGCTTTTTCCCAGAAATACCGCTTATCTCTCTCTCCCCAATATCTTTTTCGGCCATCCACACCCAATCATAACCATAATTTGAAAAATCACAATCAACAAAACCAGATACGAATACTGCAGTTGTGGCTGCCTCTTCTATTACTTCATCAAACACAATCCCATATATAGATACTGCCCGATTAGCTAAAGCCAAGGCTTCCGATGCACTCATTTTTGGTTTCATTGAAATCCCTATAATAACAAGTGTTAGTAATAATGCAATGATACAGAGAGCTACTACTAAAATTTTGTTTCTCATATTCCTTTGTAATACATTCATATATTTAAATACTCTGAAAATGTTAGGTCTGTGCCTAACACTCAAACAAAACTCGATTATTTGTTAGAGTTACAAATAAATGAGATATAGAGATAAAATCAAAAAGTTAAGATATCTTTATTTAAAAATAAATGAAGCAAACTTTAAATATAAGTATTCAATTAAAGTCCTATGCCCATTCTAGAAAAAGAGGTAATTGTTATAGGCTGTGGACCAGCAGGATTATCTGCTGCTTTATACTTAGGAAGAGCAAACATTAATACGATAGTTTTTGGAAAAATAAAAGACAGCCAAGTTACTAAAGCCTATATGATTGAAAACTATTTAGGATTTCCAGAAGGAATTACAGGGATAGATCTTCTTGAAAGAAGCTTTAAACAAATAAAGAAATACAAAGTTCCTATTGTAGAAAAAGAAGTTATTGATATTCAACAAAAAGGAGAGTTCTTCTTAGTTAAAATTGAAAATGAAGATGTCTATAAAACAAAAGCATGTATCATAGCAACAGGAACAGCTATTAAGCTTTCAGGAATTGACAATGAAGAATCTTTAATGAATAAAGGAGTGCATTATTGCGTTGACTGTGATGGTCCTATGTATCAGCAAAAAAAGATCATTACGGTAGGAAACGGAAATCACGCAGCTGAAGAAGCGCTTTCCTGCTTAAAGTATTCAAAAAATATCTCCATCATTTCACATAATGAAAAAATGGAATGTTCAAATATCCTTACAAAAGAGCTAGCAAAACATAAGATCCCAATAAGAGTAGGAGTAATAAAATCGTTTGATGGAACAAAAAGATTAGAAGGACTAACATTTATGTCTGGAGAGAAAATAAAACTTTATGCTGCCTTCATGGCTATAGGTCATTTCTCGGTGTTAGATTTTGCTTCAAAATTATCTCTACAAATGCGAAATGAGTTATTAGTCATAGATAGAAATGGAATGACTTCATTACAAGGAATGTTTGCAGCGGGTAATTGTATCTCAGAGTGCAGGCAGATTGCTAAATCAGTAGGGGATGGTTGTAATGCAGCACTCTCCGCAATTAAATTTGTGAGACATCAGAATATCTATCAAGATTATGGAAGAAAATAAGGAGGAAAAAGAATGGCAAATTATACCATAAAATACAATAGAGGAGCATGTATTGGAGCTGGTTCTTGTGTAGCAGCTGCCCCAGCAAACTGGTCACTAGATAAAGAGAATAAGGCAGTTATGAAAAAGAAAGTAATAACCGATGCTGAATTAACAAAGAACAAGGCAGCAGCCCAATCTTGTCCAGTATTAGCAATTGAAATCTATGATGAAAAAGGGAAAAAGATTGCTCCGTAAGATTTACGTCTTTGGCAATCCTCTCCTTGAAGAAGATTCCCTAGCATTGAAAATTGCTAAAAAACTGGAGAAAGGTTTTCCTTCTCTTTCTTTTATTCATCATGATCCCAATGAAGAGATTAAGGAAAAAGATTTAGTAGTTCTTGATGTTGCTCTAGGAATCAAACAAGTTACTTTAATCACAAACTTAGACCAATTTGAGACAGAGCAAAAAGTTTCCTTACATGATTATGATGTTGCATTCTCTCTGAAATTAATGAAAAAAATTGGCTTAATAAAAACAGTAAAGATTATTGCAATTCCAATGAATTATTCTGAGAAGAAAGCCTATGAAGAAGTTAAAGAACAGATAGAAACAATTCTAAAATAAACATCATTAATTCATCTCAACAAATATAGGACTATTTGTCAGACTAATTTGAGACGCTTGTCGTGTCTGTGTACTACCTAAATAATCTGTAATGGTAACACTTCCAGAAATTTCAGAAGGCAGTGAGCAACTTCCAGCATCGCACCAGAGGACATACACAGGGTCTTTATTTGCGAATGTGTACTGGTACTGCCCGTCAGATAATTTGGTTATTGAAGTGAAATAATCGAGCTTCTCAATCATAAGCTTGAAAGTATCGAATGCAATCTTTTTGCTGTTGTCCTCATTCAAAAGGCCGTTATGTTCATATATATCTTCCATTCCCGGAATGTAGTCAGTATCAAAAAGATAATAATATATCTTGCCATAGCCTGCATTGAACATCATGGTCAGATACTTGATTGAATCCTGCGCCTGCGCTGTCTCACTCGTGCCTAATTCCCAGACCCGGCCTTTGAATGTGATCGGTTCGCTGACAACCCCTGTCTCGGTCGAGATTATCTCCACTCCGGGGCATGCGTTTTTCCAGGCAGTCAAATGGCTCGCTTCAAATTCCTTCAATTTGTCCATGTTATTACTTTCGTATTGATGGAGATCCAAAAAGTCAATCTCATCACACGCGCTGACTATCGCATTGAACCATTCGGCAGTCTGGGTTGCTGAAGTAAGAGAAATTCCGACCTTGCAATCAGGGCAATAACGCTTTATCTCGTCTGAAGTCAATCTTACAAGTCGGACGTAATTTGCTGCCGTATCCACCCAGTAATCACGATTATTAGCCTCATTCAATACTTCCCAGTATTCAACATTGGGATATTGCTGGACCACATAATCAACATAATCCTTATATGTCTGTTCCTCTACCGGGTAGTATCCTTCTGTACGGGAACTTGTTGGCTCGTTTTGGTCGTATGAACTGAGTCCAATCATGAATAATATCTCGTAATTATCCGCATAAAATCCATCCGCAATGTCTTTTCCAATGACGTTCTCCCGGTTATCAGGACTGCAATAATAAAAACCCGCTGTACAACCGCAAGTTGACCGGGAAGAATCGCAGCAAGCCATACATTGTGATCTTGACGCTCCCGATCCTTTCACTGGTTTCCAGCCAAAAGCGTCTCCTAAATTTATCCTTGAATAAATGTCACCAAGTTCGGATATCTCCGATTTAAGATCAAGCCTCCCTACGTGAATGCCAAACCTGCTTTCTCCACCCGTGACCGGGCAGCTCCCGCAATCAGCTGAGCAGGAAGAACAAGATTCGCCACTTTCACAATTATCATTTCCACAAACTGGTTCCGTTTCAGGTGTACAATCCTTTGGGCAAGTTGTTTCTTCACCCGTATCACATTTTCCGTTTCCACATAAAGGCTTTGATGGTTGTTTGCAGTCTTTTGGACAAGTTGTTTCTTCTCCAGATTGACAGATTTTGTCACCGCAAACAGACCCACTAGGTTTTGGACAGTCCTTGGGGCATATACTAGGATTAGCTTTCTCCTGAGCATCACAGATTCCATCACCACACTTTTTAACAGGATTATTTGTACAACCAGAAATAAATAAGATAAAAAAAACAAAAGCAATTCCTGAAATAAAAATGTTCTTCTTCATATGACTAATTCACTGTTTTTCCTTATTTATAAAACTTGTGCTTAACTATGATTAAACGAACGAGTACCTAGGTCCACTTTACTTTCAAAAAGTGAGAAGCGCAACTCATACAAGGATCATACGCTCTAATGATTTTCTCACACTCTAAAGAAATCCATTCCTTGCTTTTATCCATATTTTCTTGAATCATTAATCTGATATCATCTCGAATATTGATTTGATTTTGTTGTGTAGGCACAATAATATTTCCTTTTTTAACAATACCATCTTTTCCAATTTTCACATGATAATACAATGTACCTCGGGGAGCTTCTATAACCCCTACTCCTTCTGCATCTTTCTCAGGCAATTCCTGAATAGGTTCTTCTTTAAACAAAGTCTCTTGCAATAATTCTATAGCATGATCAATACAATGCAAAATCTCAATAGCCTGTGCTAAATTATTATGATACATATTAAAAGAAGGGAATACTTGTAAATAAGAAGCAACATCTTTTTGTGTTTTAGGGTTCAAATGCTCTTTATTCAAATTCAATCTCGCTAAAGCACCCACAGCATACTCTTTTCCCTCAAATTCATACCCTAAAGCTTCTGAATACGGAATTACAACTTTATGCAAATGCTGGAAATAATGTTCTTGCTTAATTTCATAGCCCTCAGAACTTTTAATAGGCCCTTCTAAGAAACTAAATTGTTCAGAAGATAAAGCAACAAAGCTTGTTTTTCTAATGAGCGTAGCTTTACTTTCCGCAAATATCTTAATTAACTTTAATGCAATAGGTCTTACAGATTTTAATTCTTTAATGACTTTAGGAATATTTTCTTTCTCGGGAAAATGCGTAAACCCACCAATAGTAGGGTATGGGGCATGTACTGATCTTCCTGCAACTAAAATTGCTAAATGATTTCCAGCAGCTTTCATATCAAAACAGTCATGGATTAAATCATGATGACTCTTATTCAATTCTAAGATAGAATCTACTTGATACTCATCAGGCAAGGAAAAGATATACAAATGCAATGCATGATCTCGAATCATTAATCCATACATTGCTAATTCTCTTAGAATTTTAGTTTGTTTACTGGGAATCATTCCTAACGTATGTTCGGCAGCTGTAATTGCACACATCAAATGCGCAATGCTGCATGTTCCGCAAATTCTTGAAACATGCTGAGGCAATCCTATAACAGGCCTATTACGTAAAGCTTGTGTATAAAATCGTTTATTTTCTGTAATAGCAAATTTTACTTCTTTAACTTGATTATCGCGAATTTTAACTTCTAAATCTGCATGCCCCTCAATTTTGCTGAGGTTTTTTATGGTAATATCAGATTTATGCAACGTTAAACTCCTTCAAGCATTGCTGCAAGACACTTAAAAAGATTTTTTCATCCATCGGACATCCAGGAACTTCATAATCAACTTTCACAAGCTCTTTCAAGTTATACGCTTTCTCAGTATGTCCAAATCTAGCTAATAAAAAACTAATTTCCTCTTTTGTTTTCTTGTCGAAATTATTTCTTTGTGCAGAAGGCATTCCTGTTACAGCGCAACTTCCAATAGCTACTAATTTTTTGCAGTTCTTTCTAATCTCTTTAAGTTCCTTAACTCTTCTTTTAGAAGTAATTGCTCCCTCTACAAAAGCAACATCAATATCTTTTAAAGTGTTTTTACTCTGTAAAATTCTAAAATGTTTAAAATTCAATAACTTAAACCACTCTTCATAGTGGTCATTTAACATCTCAGTCAGCATGATTGTACTATCTTCGCAACATGTAAAAGAAAACCAACCAATATTCAACTTCTTTTTTGGCATAGTCTATTTGTCAAAAACCAGTATATAAAGAATTCGATTCTTTCTTAGCTAAATCTATTTAAGGAAATCTTTACTCCTAAAAGCATGGGGAGTATTACACCAGAGCGAAAGAAATCTCTAGAGAGATATGTTACTAATCCTAATGGAAGAATATTTTGTATTACAGGTTTACCTCCAGAAGTAGGCGGAGCAGCTTTAGCAAGATATAGTAGATCTGCCAAAGGCTTCCAAGACACCCTCCTAGATGAGTTTCTTGATACAGAGGGAAATCCAAGTACGCAAAAAGGCTCTGAAATGATTGACCGAGTTGTGAATCAATTTGGAGATGAATCAGTAGCAGAGCAAGAAGGTGTAAGGCTTTGCGCAGAAGGAATTTCTCAACTTGCAGTAAAAACAATAGAAGATGCACGATTAGGTTCTTACATAGAAAAATCAACGCGCTATGTCTTCTATGATAAACAGGTTGATGGCTTTTGGTTATATCATAGGCCCAAGTCGATAATTCTATCACCACTTGCTGCTTTGTATATAACAACCAATGATTTTTTCTTCCAAACCTATGCAGCATTAATGGAATCGACTAAAGAATTATTTAGAAGAAGACTTCCTAAAGAAACGTTTACAATTGATGTACCTAGAGGTAAAGAAAAAGTTACGGTTAAAGAATCTGAATTACTAAGTGATGAAGAGAGAGCAGCATTCAAGCAATCGTATAATGCAACCATTAGAAGCGCAACATGTGATATTATTCGTTGTGTTCTTCCAGCTTCTACATTAACCAATGTTGGTATTGTAGGAAATGCAAGATACTTCTCTAACTTAGTAACAAGATTATGGTCTTCTGAATTGCCAGAAGCTCATGAAATTGCTGATGAAATGAAAAGAGAATTGGATAAAACAATTCCTACGTTTATTAAACGAGCTCAAAGAAATGAGTATCAAGTAAATTTTTGTAGAGATATGCAAAATTTGGCTCAAAATCTTTTCAGAGGAATTCCCATTCAACCCGAAAATGAGGTTGTCTATTTTGAAGATAATCCTGATGATTACATAGTAAATCAAGCAGCCGATATGCTCTTCCCTTTTGTACAACATCCTACCTCACAGATTAGAGAAGTAGTTGCTGGTTTACCTTTGGAAGAACAATTAAGTATTCTTACAGCATACATAGGAGATAGAGAGAGTAAAAGAGATCATCCAGGAAGAGCTTTAGAATTTGGCTATCCCATTAGATTTGATTTAATAGGGGGATTTGCTGAATATCGTGATTTACACAGGCATAGGATGTGCACACAACAAAGGCAAAGACTAACAACAAGCCTAGGATTTTCTATTCCCGAAGAAATTGATGAAATAGGAATGCTTCCCCAAGTAAAAGAGTGTTTTGAAAAATCAGAATTTCTTCACGCAGAGTTACTCAAACAAGAATTTGAAGAGGAAGCACAATACGCTATACTATTTAATCATTTTATCAGATGGACCATGGCAATGAATCCTAGAGAGCTAGGATATTTAACAGAATTAAGAACACAAATTGCTGGCCATCCTAGGTATAGAAGAATGGCACAAATCATGACAAAATTATATTTAGAAAGACATCCCGAGCTTGCTTCTTTATTTGCTCATGTAGATTACTCTGATCCAGGAGACAAAATAGCACGAGCAGCTGCTGAAGCTAAAACTGCTTATAAAAGTTTAATCTCGCATGTACAAGATTCAGAATAACAAACTTTATAAACAAGTACTCAGCAATCTTCTCTATATTCCTAAGGGGGGTTAGAATACTATGGAATCATCCAGACCATTAGATGCATTGAATGAAGCTCGAGATAAACGAGTGATAGTAGAATTAAAAAATAATAAGCAATATGTTGGGAAGCTAAAATCCTTCGATATTCATATTAACACAGTTCTTGAGAATGCAGAAGAGCGCATTGAAGGTGAGTTAAAAAGAAAAATAGGAACTGCCTTTATTCGCGGAGATACAATCGTATTGATTTCTATAGAGTAAGATGACAAAAGGCACACCATCGATGGGGAAGAAGTCTGGTAAGAAGAACTTTATCAGATGCCGAAGATGTGGAAAACCTGCGTATCATATTAAAAAGAAAAAATGCTCATTCTGTGGATATGGTGCTACTCCAACAATGAGAAAATACTCCTGGCAAAAGAAAGAAAAGCCATGGGGTAAGAAAGCTTAGTTAAAGGATATCTTTTTATACTTCTTTTTTGCTACAAACCTAAGCGGGAGTGTCGGAGTGGTCAATCTGATAACTTCAGGACAAAACGAGCTGGGCTTAGGACCCAGTAGCTTAGTGCTTGCGCAGGTTCGAACCCTGTCTCCCGCATGTGCGCCGGTGGTTTAGGGGTTAGAATCGTGCCTTGCCAAGGCATGGACCCGAGTTCGAATCTCGGCCGGCGCATATTTAGATCCATACCATTTAATACTCCTGTAAGACAACAAATGATTCTTGAGTGGTGTTCATAATGGACTAACTTCTAAACATGAGTTTGGTGAATCATTCAAAGGCTAGGAGCGAAGAAGTCACAAACAACAGATTGAGAAGATCTTTCCATTATTTGTTCAATTCCTTTGTATGATTCATAACAAATCCAGTAATTATGATTGTAGCTGCGACATCTATTGTTAACTCTTCCGTTTAAGAAAAATTAGGCACCATTAAAGAAATTTTAATCGTCAGATTCTTACTATCTTGATTGGGCATTTTATCTTTTCAGGATTTGTAATATACTCTCTTTCATAACACTGCGCTCCAAAGCAAAAATCCTGTTGATATCCAACAATCAATGGTTTTTGTAGTTGTTCTGCTAATCTAATAGGGCGCCAGATATGCCAGTCCGTTTCCACATCCTCAGGGAAATAAGGACTTTGATATCCATCACATAAATAATTGCAAAGATAAATAATAGCATCAATACTTTTTCGTGAAGAAAAACTCTCAAATGGCTCTATGACTTGCTTTCTTTTTTCTGCTTCGGCAATTTTATCTCTACTATTATCATAAAATGATTGTCCAGAGGTTGCAGGTGCAATGGTTACTAGAATATTATCACTGCCATAATCTTTCCGTATATTTTCTACAAACAAATGATTGGAAATTCGGTGTGAAAGATGGATATACAATGATGTTACCTGTTCAGGAATAGCCCGAAAGAATCTTGATCTTTCTGCTGCTTTCCGTTCAACATATTCTCGTTCCTGTTGTTCTGCCATGCTTTTTAACATGGTTTGCAATGCAACAAAAGCTTCTTCTTGCTCTCTTGTTTGGGTCATTTTTTCTTCCTCATTGTGCTTAAATTTTTATGTTTTACTCTGAACCTATATGTTATTAAAATCCTTAACTATTCTTGCTAATTTATATTCATCTGCTGTAGGAACTTCATAAACATATTCTATGCCATCATCGTAGTTCCTTAATTCACCCCTATACGTTTTTCTCTCCAGATTATCTCTCTTCGATATTAATGCATTTAAGCTATCTCTTAATTCTTCAGGAGTTCCATCTCTAAGCGGTGCTGTGAGAACAATGTATGTTTTTTCTCCTTGTTCTAATCTTTCCTGCGGAGGTTCTATACAAATAACTAACCCTTCCACATTCCTTTGCATGGTATAATCTCCTCCATCGTAAGTGAAGTTGCTACCATAAGATTTTCTTATGCTTTCATATAAATGTATTAATGTTTCATCTGCCATTTTTATCTTTCCTTGCTTTCCAATAAATACTTTGCTAATGTTTTAGTTAGTTCAACCATTGTTGAAGAGCCTTCTTTCCTATCTGCTAAAGCTCTCCTAATATACTGTGTAGTAGTTAGTTGAGTGTTGGGATCTATGTTAAGCAAAGTTTCATAACAGGCCCTGTAGACTTCTTCTAAATCTTGTGGTTCTGGATTATGACTCCAATTTCCTTTTCTTTTGCTTAGTGGAGCAAAATAATCTAATACTGACTCTAATTCTAAAAGATCACAATCTATTGCTCTTTTGAATCTATATCTTGTATCTAATTGAATGTCCAGTCTTAATCCCAAACCAGTCATCTTATGAACCTCCCATCCAATTAGTGAATTTTTCTCTTAAGTCTCCATCGAGAATATTCAGCACATGAATATTATGTTCCTGTAATTCCTGGGAAGAGCTAGTATGATATATACGAAAATAACATATCTTGGTTGTGTCGGGTGTATTTCTTCGCACGGCAATAGCGAAGCCTTCGTCTGAATTGTTTCTCCCTTCTATAAGTAAAGCATCCAAAGACTTTTGGGAAACATATTGTGGTTGAAATTCAGCCATGGAGATTCTCTCTATCTCACCTCCAGTAAGAGCTTTATAGACTTGTTCTAAAGCTTTGGCTACCGGCCCTTCGTAATTGTTACTTATAATGCCTATTTTCATTTTAATAGTACCTCCAAGACTTTATTCCAATCTTTTTGACCATCTTTATTGAAAGGAGCGTGAAAAATACCTAATTTCGAATCATTTATTCTATAAAGATATTCGGAACTTTCTTTCCAGTATGTTCCACTAATTGGATCGATAGCGGCAGAGATAGGATGATTATGATGATTTATATCTGTTACGATGCCAATATAGGGTATTCGTATTTTTGCAGCCAGGAAGGCTAAAGGAAATCCGAAGGGTAATAGGTCAAAGATATATTTCATGCCTTCAGGCCCCATTGTTTTTCTGCCTCCTTTCGGCATCATTAAATCTGTAAGTAGGACATGATAAGAAGCTTTGAGTAATTTTTCTCCTTCTTCGTAATTTTTTGCTATGGTGAGTGTATGGTCTTTAAATTGCTCTTGGGCACTGCTTTGATGTTTTTCTGTATCTTCAACGACTAAAATATCTAATCTTAGTATTTGTTCTGTCATTTTTGTGTAGTGTGTTATTATAGCGTCAATTATATAAATCTTTCGTCTTTTTCAAATAGTAACGATTTAACCGCGAAGACACCTAATCTATGCTCGTAGAGTTTTAATGTCCTTTTAAGTCAGTTTCGAGTAAAAATTCTGCATAACTTTTGTTATGGAATCGTACGAAGCATTCTCTATTTCCTCAAAAGAAATTAACTTACCCTCTTTTTCATGATTTAAGTGATATTGACTTGTAGGAAGCTTTATATTTTTTCTGTGCTTTCTTCTTGTATGCTTAGAGAAAAAGAAGTGTTCAAGTATGCGAAAGCAAATAGCCTTTCTTTGACTTTTGATGATGTTTTACTTGTGCCTGGACATTCTGAAATTCACCCTAATAACGTTAGTTTAAAAACTTACTTTGCAAGAGGGGTTTCTTTGAATATTCCTATAGTGAGTGCAGCAATGGATACTATTACTGACCATCGACTTGCAATTGCACTTGCTAATGAAGGGGGACTCGGAATTATTCATAGGGGAGGGACACCTCAAGAGCAGGCTCAGGAAGTTAATAGAGTTAAATATTTTTTACAGGGAAGAATCGATAAGCCTATTGTTGTTTATGAGACGGAAAGTGTTGACTCTGTTTTAAGAAGAAGGGAAGAGAAAGATTGGAGATTTAAGTCTTTTCCTGTTGTTAATGCTCAGAATCGATTAGTAGGTATTGTTACCAGCAGAGATTTCAAGTTTTGTGATAATCCTGAATGCAGCATCGGTGAAATTATGAGTAGAGAACTCCTTATAGCATTAGGAGATACTTCTTTCGAGGATGCATACACTCTTCTTCACTCTAACAAGAAAAGCATCCTTCCTTTAGTGGAAGATGGTTTAATTGTTGGGATGTATGTTTACAGCGATCTTGAAAGAGTTAAGAATGATAATTCTCATAATCATAATCTTGATAGTAAGGGAAGATTAAAAGTAGGGGCTTCTATTGGAACGGGAAAAGAAGGCTTACTACGATTAGAGGTGTTAGTAAGAAAAGAGCCTGATGTCATCGTTCTTGATACAGCCCATGCAGATTCTGATCGGGTTTTTGGCACGTTACGAGAGATAAAACAAACCTATTCTTCTTTGCCTATTGTTGCAGGAAATGTCTCATCTAGTGAAGCTGTTAGAGGATTACAAGATTGTGGAGCTGATGGTGTGAAGGCGGGACAAGGAGGAGGAGGTATTTGTACTACAAGAATTATTAGTGGAGCAGGAATTCCTCAGCTATCCGCTGTTAATGAGTGTGCAATGGCTAGTGATGTGCCTCTTTGCTCTGACGGAGGGGCTCGTTATACCGGAGATATTACCAAAGCTATCGGTGCAGGAGCGCAATCTGTAATGGTGGGCACTTTACTTGCTGGAACTGAAGAGACTCCTGGAGATGTTATTTTGAGAGATGGGAAACAGTATAAACGATTCAGAGGCATGGGCTCCTTGAGTGCAATGAGAGAGAGCAGAGAAGCAAGAGAGCGCTATATGCAAGAGGAAAATCCAGAAGATAAATTAGTTCCCGAGGGAATAGAGAGCATCGTTCCTTATAAAGGTCCAGTTAAAGATGTTATTTTTCAACTGATAGGAGGATTACGAAGCGGTATGGGAATGGTTGGAGCATCAACTATTGACGAGCTTCGTGAAAAAGCAGAATTTACACAAATTACAGAAGCAGGAATAGCTGAGTCTCATCCTCATAATGTTATTATCACGGAAGATGCTCCGAATTATTCTGGGAGGAAATAATGTCTTTAGAAAGTAAATTCCTTCAGTTACTTGATGGGAAACAGATTGTAGCTACGGTTTGCTTACAATTTGGAGATACAGGAAAAGGGAAGTTTTCTGATTTATTAGCTTTATATTGGGCTGATGTTACTGCTCGAGGAACAGGCGGAGCGAATGCAGGACATACTGTTGTTATTAATAGAGTTGAATATATCTTTCATTTACTTCCTGTTGGAATTTTGTATGATGATTTAGGAAAAGTTACGATATTAGGTAAAGGAATGGTTCCTAATCCTTTTGCTTTAGTTGAGGAATTAGAGTATTTAGACTCTTTAGGAAAATCCTATAATAATCTTCGCATTAGTGGAGATGCAGCATTATTGCTTCCCTACCACATCGAGGCTGACGGAAAGAATAAGAATCAGAAAACCGGAGGCATTGGTACTACCGGAAGAGGCATCGGTCCTTGCTATGAAGATAAAGTAGGGAGAAGAGCTATTTTTGTAAGGGATTTATTACAACGAGATATTCTCGTAAGGAAACTTCAGAAATTAAACGAAGATTTTCCTGATAGAAACATCGATGTTGATGATTTAGTAAGCAGATTAGATTCTGTTGCTCAAAGATTAAACCAGTTTATCACTAATACTGATGATGTGCTTTTAGAAGCTATTCGACAAGGGAAGAAAATAGGACTTGAAGGAGCACAAGGAACGTTACTTAGTATTGAGCATGGAATATCTCCGTATGTTACCTCTTCTGATTGTAGTGTTAATGGATTAGCAAGCGGTGTAGGATTGTCTGCTGGAGCTATCGATTTAACTTTAGGAATGATTAAATTTCCTATTATGACTCGAGTAGGAGGAGGACCCTTTGTTACTGAATTAGGTGGGAGAAGAAGCGAAGAGTATTGTGCTGATGAGAATGATAGGAAAAAACAAGAATTGGAAAGATTCAATATTTCATATACTCTTGATAGAGATAAAATTCACTATGATCATTCTGATCCAAAGATTTTGGCTTTATTGAATTCAAAGATTCCTTTTGAACAAGGAGTTGGAGCAAGGTTAGCTGCTGATGAATTCGGAGCCACTACAGGAAGAAAAAGAAGGACCGGGTGGGTTGATGCTGTTGCAGCAAGATACGCAGCTCTTCATAACAATGTAAATCTTAGACTTGTTCTTGGAAAATTAGATGCATGGTCTGGGATTCAGGAGTTTAATATTTGTTATGGTTATCGAAAACCTAGTGGAGAGATAACGGATAAGTTTAGTAGAGACCCTGATGTGATGTATCAAATGGAACCTGTACTGAAACCCTATCAAGGGTATTGTGGAGATCTTATTGATGTACATCGAGGATTGGATTTGCCTATTGGTTTATACAAAGGCATAGAAGAATTCCAGAACTTTGTGGGAGTTCCAGTTGCGATGCTTTCTATTGGAAGACAACAAAGCGATGTCGTATTCTGGAAATAAAAAGCTTTATAAGAACAATTTATACTTCAAGAATATTGCCCTAATAGTCTAGTGGTCATGATGCAGCCCTGTCAAGGCTGCGGCCCGAGTTCAATTCTCGGTTAGGGCGTTCATCTCAAAATAACATGCCCCTTCTGAAAATGGAGAGGCGTTATGCGTGTTTTTCAACGCCCTACATAAGGGATGAAAACGTTGTTTTCTAACCTCTTTGTTAAACAAGCCTTTTAAACAAAAAAAGGAGCTGAGGTTTATGGCAGAAAATGACATCTACAATAACAAAGGAGAATATCTTTCTTTTATTCAAAATTCAAACAGAGTCCATACGCCAAGATTGATGGTTAATAAAGCCTCGTGCGTACCAAATTCCTTCTCCTGTAATTCTGTTGTCAGCCTGAACAATAGTTCCTTCATAGTTTAGTATTCTTACATTTTCCCAATCGTCATACATGGGAATGGCTTCGTATGGGGGAACTCTGTTGGCTTTGAGCAACGCTTTTATCCCTTTAGGATATGTTTTTTGAAATTTAATCTCACCATTTCTTATCAATCCAGTAATTCCAGATTCACCATAGGTATCCTCTGCTCTTGCCAAAAACAAGCCGGTTTCATGATTGTAGTGGAATACAAAAAGCTCGAAGGATTCGTCTTTTCCTTCCTCAGAAAATCTTCCTAGAAATCTTGTTCCAGCCAAGCCTTCCAAGTTAGCCATTAACAATAGAAATAGCTTCAATTTTATAATAGTTTCGATGTCTTGTAATTGTTTAGCTACTCAGGGTAGCCTTAAGTTCCTTAAGAGGATTTAAGCCCCTTAGTTTCCAGGTAGCGAGTAAAGAAAATAAAACTTCAGCTGTTCTTGGACCTTGTTTACTCCTAAATGTTGAGTAGATCTTCCTTTGAATGACGAATTCTCTTAGTTGTCGTTCTGCGCGGTTGTTTGTTGGTTCTACATTCTTGTGTAAGAGACAGGTAAACCAAAATTCCAAACCATTCTCCAGGAGAACTGCGATTTTTCGCAGTTCTCGATAGGCTTTAGCTATGCCTAAAATTATTTTCATCTCGTTGATTGCTTTTGTGTAGTCTATCGTTTTTTGTTTGACTTGTTCAAACAAATAACAGAGTGATTGGTACAATACCCTGCTTTGTCCTTTATGCTTCTGCGCTAAGAATTTTGCTTCTCTTAAGAGATGCGCCCAGCACCTTTGAATATGCTTTACGACAGTTGAGTATGCTTTAAGCCCATCAACAGTCAAGATTCCTTGATAATTTTTTCCTAAGATTTCTTGTATTACTTTACCTTCTCTTCTTTTTCGAAATAAGAAGAGAACGCTTGTTGCACTCATGAACAACCAGAGCCACCATTTCTTTCCCTCAACCTTTGCTCCTGTTTCATCAGCATTCGTACGATTACTCGTGCGAATTTCATGTTTGATCTTTTGATATTCTGGATCGAGTTGCTTTGCAACACGAGTTGTTACATTAAGAGGTGTTGCAGGAGCAAGATCAAGCGGATATTTCCTGTTAAGGTTGCTCGTAATCTTAGCATAAGGTAATCTGTCTTCATATTTCATCATGACAATCTCGCTTTGGAGATTGTTTCCAAGGCGCCCACTCTTAGGAAGTTCAGCATCAGTAGCAATGATTTCTTTTTTGCAGTGTTTACAGGCATAGTGCGGGATGAAGAATTCTATTACACGCAAGGGCTTTGGTTCAGGAAGTTCTTCTATCACTCTGCGTTCTATGCGCTTAGGTTTGCCGAGTGGCAAACCGCAGTCAGGACAGGTATCAAGATGAAGGGTTTTAGTTTCAGTAGGATCTGGGATTAGCCTTGTTGTTCCTTCATGCCCTTCTGGCGCTCCTCTTTTTCCAGAGGAGTCTTCTGGTCTCGGATAGTGTCTTCCCCCTTTCTGCTGACTCGGAGGCGTATGAGCATTCTCATATGCAAGAAGTCTTTTTTGTAAGTCAAGAATTATCTGAATTAAGTCTTTCTTGCTTAAGACTTTTAGTTCTTTTGGGGTTTCCATTCGTTCCTCACACTAACCCCCAACTCCCTTAAGAAATAACTTCCTTATGTGTTTTTAGCTACTGAAGTAGCTATGTAGCTAAACAATTACGATGTCTTTATACGCTTGCGGAAGTACGTAAAGAGCATTTCAGGGAAAAGATTTATTAAGAGCAAAACTTTTTTTATCTTGTGGATGTCATTAAGATTAATGGAGAGAAAGAACCTTTCAGTGCTCTTAAGATAGAACGAACATGTCTAAGAGCTGGAGCTTCTCCTCAACATGCTAAAACCATTGCTTTAGAAGTGAAAAAACAAATCTATCCAGGAATTTCTACAAAAGAGATTTACAAGTTAACTTTACGATTATTAAGAAAACATCCAGGATTGGAACAAAGATACAGCTTAAAACAAGCTATCATGAGATTAGGTCCCCATGGATTTGCTTTCGAGTATTTTGTTGCTGCTCTTTTGAAAGAGCATGGATTTAAAACTCAAGTGGATGTCAGTGTGCATGGAAAATGTGTACCTCAAGAAATTGATATTGTAGCTGAGAAAGAAAGAAAGTACATGATTGAATGCAAGTATCATAATCAATTAGGAAGTTATACTGATCTTAAGGCTATGATGTATACGTATGCAAGATTCTTAGATGTTAAGAATAAATTTGATGAGGGATGGCTTTTTTGTAATACGAATTGCTCTTCTCATGCTTTGGAGTATGCAAAATGCGTAAAATTGAAAGTGACAAGCTGGCAATATCCAGAAAAAGAAAGTTTAGCCTCTTTAATCCATACAAAGAATTTATTCCCGATTACGATTTTGAAAAGTGTTGACTTTGCTGTTAAGGAACGATTTTTCCAGGAAAATATTTTATTTGTTAAAAATATAGTATCAATGGATGTAAAACTTCTAAGAAAGAAAACAGGATTCTCTGAAAATGCTTTGAATAAGATTTTGAAAGAGGCTCAAACCATACTTTTTTAAATGATTTTCTTTTCTAACCTTAATGACAATCATTCATGGAGCACATTCCCAGGATAGAGGTCCCTATCATGCTGAACAAGCAAAGCGATTTCTTGCTGAATATTATGCAGGAGTACTGCAACGACCTTTAAATCTTGAAAAAATTCAAAAAGCCTTTGAAGTTTCTTTAACTACTCTCTCTGCGATGTCTTCTTCAGAAGTTGATACTCTTATTGACCATCTTTTTTTAATTGCTAATCTTGACCTTAGGCAGAGAAGAGTCATTATTCCTAGTTATGGACTAGAGGATGGAAGAAGAAAGAACTATGCTGAAATTAGTGCTTTGCAAGGGATAAGTATGGATATTCTTAGGGCTAGGAGAGAATATGCGGTAGAGAAATTGCATAGGCGTAATGTTTTAGCGTATTTAGAAGATTTTCTTAGGTAATTACTTTGGCCTTAACTTCTTTACAATGAAGAACTTTGTATCTTTAATGTGTTTGTTGTACAATCTTCTTGTATAGCCTACATTATCAATGTCTCTTTTCTTGATTTCTAGAGCTTCTAATACCTCTAAAATTTCCTTCTTTGCTTTTGGAACTTCATGGGGTTTCGCTAAGTATTCAATTTCCATATAGGTTCCTACATGTTCAACATGATTGATTTCAATGCAAACTCTTTTGTCTTTTTTGTAAATGTATGATTCAGTATGTTTTCTTTTCTTTACCCATTCTTTGAAATTAAAATCCTCTAAGAGTGCAATGAAATTATCTAAGTGTTCAGTATCATTGAGTTCAAACTCAAATTCTCTTTTTACAACAATACCATTGCTATAGAGATGCTTTAAGTGCTTTTTGAAATTTACAACAAATTTTTTACCATCATAACGAATTCTAAAAGCTTTTTTTGGATAGCCTATTTTTTGTAAAGCAAAATAATCATCACCACGACTTTCTTCTTTCTCGAATTTAGCTATTCTAAGAATTTTCTTCCTTAATGTATTAGCATCATGGACTTTGACTTTGGTTTCTACTTCTAGCCAGTGTGTCATCTTCAACCTCTTTTAGTATATTTTAAAATTTTTAGTATATAAACTTAACGGTATCTTGGGCTTAGTAGAAAGTCGTGAACAACCCAAGTCCTTAAGTTATAGGCTGTGAATAACTCAGCCCTAAAGGGACTGAGCGTCACCTAATTAAATGTTGCAAGAAGTTTCTGCTGTTTGTCTTTGTAGTAATGATAATCTACTGCTTGCCAATGCTTTTTCTGGCTGTGTTTGATGTAAAACTCTACTGCTTCTCTCGTTACTATTCCAACTGTTCTGTAAAAGTAGCCTTCGCTCCAGAATTTCTTGCCCCAAAGCTTATCAATGAATAACTGCTTGTGGTGTTTTCTCATCATATAGCTTGTAAAGCCTTTGAGTTCATTCGCTAGCTTTTCTACGCTGTATTTCTTCCAATCTGTAATGAATGCATGGAAGTGATCTGGTCCGACATCCATAGCAGTGATGCAGATGTTAAGCTTTTTTGCTTTCTCCATGAAGTAGACTTTAGTGAGATTTTTCACTTCTTCATTCCTAAAGATATCTCTCCTGTAAGCAGGAGTGAGTTGTAAGTGGAGACAAGATTCTCCTACACTTGACGTAGTTCTGACGAGTTCGATTTCCATGGTGATTTTCTCCTGACGCAAAGGTTTTTATTCTTCAAAGAAAGCTCACGCTAAGCGTGAACTTTCAAGTAGCATAGCGTCAAATGCTACGCTACTTTTTTCTTTTTTTAAGCTAATAAAGAATTCGCAATTCAACTCAGACCTAAAGGAGTGAAGTTTTCTTGCTCAAACTAGATCATAAAGATTGCTTTCCCTAAGATTTTTTCCTTTGTAATCATAACATTTATAAATTTACTGTTATTCTCTTATCCATGAGAGCAATACATATTCAACGGTCGTCTGGATTTGATCATGATGTTCAAATCCAAGAAGATTTGTACATTCCTCAATTAGAAATCTCTTTTTATGTGAGGGCTGAAAACCTTTATTCTGAACACTCAATGGGAAAAATGCACCATAGAGAAATGCCTTCAGATTATCGTGAGGACTTAGTACTGACTGCTCAGGGAAATATTCCGAAAAGGCCTTATCATATCTCAATAAAGAGAGAGGTAGATTTAAGTGACCAAGATATTAAGAATTTGGATGCAAAATTAGTAGAATACCTGGAATTAGCTGCTGCTGCACGTGAAAAACAAGAAGCGCTGAAACCTGTTGCAGATACTTTATTCTCTTTGATTGCGTAACAGCTCACTTTTCCTTCTCGAAAAATACTTATAAATTTACTGTTATTCTCTTATCTATGAGAGCAATACATATTCAACGGTCATTTGGATCTGGTGATTCTATCTCTGTCAATGAAGATCTGTACATTCCAGAGTTAGGAATCTCTTTTTATGTAATTAAGAGAATCTTAGACCCTACTCTGATTATGGGAAAAATATATAGTGAAGATATGAGTCTTGTATACTTTGCTGATTTAACACGAACTGTTCATAGAGATACTCCTCAAAAACCTTATCCTATTTTGAGAAAAAGAGAAGAAGAATTAGACAAACAAGATATCAAATGTTTGGATTATAAATTAAGAGAATATCAACTATTATTTGCTTTTGTATCTGCAGGAAGAGAAGACCTTACATCTCAATTGAAAACAGCATCTGATATTTTACTCTCTTTGATTGCATAATTTTCGAATCCGTAAAGCTTATAAAAGACGAGCTTAGTTAAAAACCTATGAAGATTCAAGATAGATCAAGAAGAAAACCGAGTGGCGGAAGATATAAGGATAATACTAAGAAGAAACAACAAAACTTAGGGAGAGATCCTAGATTCACAAAAATTGGAGCAATTAGAGTTAAAACCATAAGAGAGAGAAGTGGTAGTACGAAGTTCGTTCTTTTTGGAACCAATAAAGCAAATGTGTATAATCCTAAAACAAAGAAATATCAGCAAGTTACCATTAAAACCATTGTTGAAAATCCTGCAAATAGACATTTTGTCAGAAGAAATATTCTAACTAAAGGCTCAATTATCGAGACTGATGCGGGAAAAGCAAAAGTTCTGAGTAGACCAGGTCAAGAAGGCATGGTCAATGCAATTCTTATTTAGTGTCATTTTCTAGGTACTACACTAAAAACGAAAGATTTAAATAGGGATGTTGGAATATCTATTTAAATCTTATTGTTGATGGTTTCGCGAAAAGGGGGGAAAGCACAGTTATAGCCAGTAAGGAGATGCGAATATGACAATCTATATCAAAAAATGCCCCGAATGCGGAGGTATTAATCTTGTTCTAGATAAAGAGAGAGGAGAAGTTATCTGCAAAGATTGCGGTTTAGTGATTGAAGAGAAGATGATTGACTTTAGCCATGAGTGGCGTGAGTTTGATCATGAGGATGCCGATAAGAAACGAAGAAGTGGGGCACCTATGACCTATACAAAGTTCGATAAAGGATTAGGTACTTCTATAGGGCAAAAATCTGATGTTTACAATTTAGGAAGCAAAGAACGAAACAAATACTTTAGATTACGAAAGTGGCAGTACAGAATTAGCACTGCTATTGAACGAAATCTAAAATTAGCCTTAGATGAGCTTAAAAGAGTTAGTTCTTACTTGAAATTGCCTAAGAGCGTTGAAGAGGAATCTGCACGAGTCTATACTATGGCAGTACAGAAAGGCTTAGTCAGAGGAAGAAGCATGGAAAGTGTTGTTGCAGGTGCATTATATGCTGCTTGCAGAAGACATGAGGTTCCAAGAACGTTAGATGAATTAAGTGAAGCTTCTGGAATAGACAAGAAAGAAATCGGAAGAACGTATAGATTCATTACGAGAGAACTCGGTATTAGGATTTTACCAAGTAATCCTGTTGATTACATTCCAAGATTTGCTTCTGCTTTGAAGTTAACTGCTGAAACACAGAGTAAGGCTGTTGATATTTTGCATCAGGCGCAGAAAGCAGAGTTAACTTCTGGGAGAGGTCCTACGGGAATAGCAGCTGCATCTTTATACGTTGCTGCATTATCCAATAATGAGAAACGAACTCAGAGGGAAGTTGCTGATATTGCCGGAGTAACAGAAGTTACTATCAGAAATAGATACAAAGAGCTTCTCAAAGAGTTAAAGTTAAAGGATAATGTAAAGAAAGCTTTGAAGAAAGCTGCTGCATAAGCCTTATATATTTTTCTTCTTTTCTTTTGTCATGGTTAGAAAACAAACAGTTTCTGATACTGTAGTACCTCTGGAATTGCGTCACGAGCTTGATAGGGTTGAAATTCTTGCTTTAGGGCATAGAATGGATAGAAATTATGAAGGAGTAGTTGCTTCTGAAGCAAAAGCTCGAGGTCTAGGAAAATGTGAATTGTATGATCTTATTCAAAGCATTTATAGGAATGGAGTAATACATGAAGATTATTTTGCTCCAAAATGGGTTAGAGAAATTACTGAAGTTCCTCCTTCTGTAAGTGTTATGGCTTCCCTTGAAGTAAAGGATAGTTCCTATATAAGAGAAGGAAAGTTAGCTTTTTTGGATACACTTAGGGAAACTTATCACATGGAATTTTCTGGCTCTCTACAAAGAGCACTTCTTACTCAATTTTTCGATGAAGATTCCTCTCAGAGAACTTAGAGTTATCCTTATTGAAAAAGTTGTGAACATCTGAAAGCATCAACCTCTTTGGAAGAAAAATGACACAAAACATTAGAAGTTTGGACACGTATACAACTTCTCTTGATACTTATGTTATGGGTCCTCTCCAAATAACAGCTCATTCAAGGACTTCTTTTCCTGCTATAGAACAGTTATTAGCGGATAATGAACTTGTGCCTCTTCCCCTTTCTACTTATGAAAGTGCTCTTTATACTTGTATGAATCGGGGGGCAAAATTCTCCAGATTAGTAGAAGGGGGAGTAAAAGTCTATGTCACGAGCGATCTGATGACAAGAGCACCCGTATTAGAAGCTCAGGATGTAGGTCAAGCACTTGAAATTGCAGCATATATCCAAGAAAATTCTGATGCACTCAAAAAAATTGCTGAATCTACTACACAACATGGAAGAGTTCTTGATTTAAAATCTTATCATGTAGGTAATGATATTTACGTAAGGCTGCTTATGCATACGGGAGATGCTTCAGGACATAATATGACGACGAAAGCAGCAACTGAAGTCATGCGATTTTTGCTTGATCAATTTCCGGGAGTAAAATATGGTTCTGATTCTGGGAATATGTGTAGTGATAAGAAAGCAGCAGCTATTAATGCTATTACAGGGAGAGGAAAAACTGTTATTACTGAAATAAGAATTCCAAGAGCTCTTTGTATAGAACATTTGAAAACGACTCCCGAGGCTATTGAAAGACTCAATACCAAGAAAAACTTGCAAGGAAGCATTGCTGCTGGAACTCAGTTTTCTGCAAATGCACATTATGCAAATATCATTGCTGCTTTGTACATAGCTACGGGTCAAGATATTGCAAATATTGTTGAAGGTTCTTATGGAATTACGCAAGCTAAAGTAGATGAAGGAGATTTGTATTTCTCAACGACACATCCTTGCATTATTGTGGGAACTCTTGGACATGGAAAAACAGGAGAGAGCCAGAGAAGAAGTTTAGAATTGCTTCATTGTTTAGAGCCACGATTACATCTTGGATTTAATGCGCAAAGATTAGCTGCGATCATTGCTGGAGCAACTGCAATGGGGGAATTATCTCTCTTAGCGGACCAAACGATTCATGGAAGGTTGATGAGTGCACATGAACAATTTGAAAGATAATTTAGAAAGGTATTTAAAGCAGTTTTATTCAAAAGGAGCATGGCGCAAAAAGAGGACTTAATTGATAAACTTATTGAAAGCAATATTCTTCTGCAAAAAAAATTCATGGATGTGATTATTTCTTTTCAGGATATGACTAAGAGATTAGATAGAATGTTAACATTATTTGAGGAAGCTGGAAAAAAGATTAGCGATGTTGAGTTAGATGAAGATAAGATGAAAGTGTTAGCAGGTAAGTTAGAAACTTTACTTGAGCAAAATAAAGATATTGCTAAAGGATTAATATTATTGGAGAAATATGTACGAGGAAGAAGCGAGTACGAAGAAAGCTCCTTTAAGCCAAAGCTCTGAAGAGCCTTTTTTTCTTTATGATGGCTGGAGTGAGGAAAGGAATAAAGTTCTGAATGAACTTCTTAAGGTTGTTCAACAGCCTAAGAGAGATTATGATATGCGAGCAAGGATTTTGAAGAAATTTACGTATGCTTTGTTGAAATCTGCTGCTACTCAAAAAGAAGAAAAGAAAGTTTTTGTAGCAAAAGTTCCGGAAATTAAAATTCCGAGTTTTAATCAAGTTGAGAGTAGGATTCCTATTCCTGATGACATCAGTTTCTTGATTCCGAAGCCGAAGAAATCATACTAATTCCAACAATTGATCATGGAACTTTTTAATATCTTTTTCAGTAATACTAGCTCCAGCAGCTTTTCTATGGCCTCCAGCGGTTGCACCCGGAATATCAGAAACAGCTTTCCTTAGAAGTTCAGGAAGATTGACTTCTCCGTCTTGTCTTCTCGCACTGATTTTTACTCCATCTTCTTTACTCGCTACAATAATTAGTGTTCTTCCTGGATATTTTTCTGAAAGATCAGTAGATATGGCAGAGGTTACAGGAAATGAGATAGAGACTTCAGCATATAGTAAGCCATCTTTAACTTCATGATGCGTTTCGAAATATTGTTTAACTCTTTCAATTTCACTTTGCACTTCTTTGGCAAATCTTCCTAAGTGTAATGCATCTTTTCTTCTTTTCACATTCTTTAGATATTCATAGAATCTTGGCCTGTCTTTATGAAAATAGAGCATTGCATCACTTAATACTGTTGCTATTTGCCCTAAATCTGATGAAAATGCTTGAGCATTTGTTTCAGCTCTATTTTTTATACGATATCTTGATTCAACAGCTCTGAGAAAAGGGATATTCCCTTCTGTTCCATAATCGGCAATACATGCTGCGGCTACTAACCAGTCTAAACTTTTTATCGATATTCCTTCTGGCATTTGTGTAGCGAGTTCATAGGCAATAAGAGCAGCACATATTTCTGAGTGTGTTTTCAAGAATGTGATTCGGTTCGTGTTTAAATCTTGTTTATAGTCGTGATGATCAAGAATAAGGATAGGACAAAGTCTTGCTATTTCTGCTACATCGGGAAGATATTGCTGTAAGCATAAATCCGAAAAAATAACTTTTTTGATTCCTTCCTCTCTAATCTGCGGGAGTAAAGAACTTACCATCTTAGGACTATGCATGAGAAAAGAGATTTTTCTTTGTGTAGTAGCTTTTTCAAGAGATCTATCTAGCATTAATCCTGCTACAAATCCATCAAGATCATTATCTGTGTAAATAGCTACTGGTTCATCAGTAATGCCTTTTAGGAATTCTAATCCGTTCTGGGCCCCCCCATACACAAAATCCATAATTCTTATAAGTCAAGAATCTTTAAAAAAGTATCTAAAAAACTGGCTCAGTTGAAAGTCTCCTGACTTCTTAAATGAAGATTGTGGGCGATAGCCCTACAATAGACTTCTGCTCTTTGTGAGCAGAGCGCTCTCGCTAGGAGATAACTTCCATATTTCCGCTTGAGACTC